>Ga0194052_1001199_pt1 | contig 15309 bp, 15 predicted proteins | sample SepL226m_MetaG_FD_160117 | JGI IMG/M metagenome (GOLD analysis project Ga0194052, IMG submission 160117) | Anoxic zone freshwater microbial communities from boreal shield lake in IISD Experimental Lakes Area, Ontario, Canada - Sep2016-L227-6m | ecosystem: Environmental > Aquatic > Freshwater >... | reverse complement strand
CCGGTTGCGTCGGTGGCGTGGACGGTGTGCTGCTGCACGAAGCCGCCGGTGAAGACCTGACGGTCGAGAACCTCGTAGCGCCGTTCGGTCGTGCTGTCGACGAACCAGGCGATCACCTTCAGCGCCCGCGGCTGGTCGCGGGCCGGGCCGCCACCTGCGCGCCACACCGTGACGTCATCGGACCACAGGTCGGCCAGTGCGGCGATGTCGCCGTCCTCGATGGCGGCGAACATCCGGTCGGCGAGGTGGTGAGATCTGTCATGGGCTCAAGGCAACACCGAGAGTGCGCTCAGATCGTGATTTCCGCCGAAAAAGTGATCTGGGCGCACTTTCGACGGGTGTAGTTAGTCCGCATATCCGGGGTGGGCAACGGCTAACCGGTGCCGGACCAGTTCCCGCAGGCAACTCATCACCTCGGTGTCGCGGCCGTCGAGTTCGCCGGCACGGATAGCTGCGGCGAGCGCGTTCTCGTCGGGGTAGCCCAGCAGATCCGGGTGGTTACTGACCTCGAGGAGTTCCCGCTCGACGATCCGCAGGGCGTTGGCTGCGACGAGGGCGTGGAAGTTGACCGCCCCGGTGGTGGTGGACCGCACTTCACCATCGAGGAACTCGGCTACGGCAGCGACGAGTTCGGCGGCGGTGGGCCTGCCGAAAATTTCGCTCACAGGGCACCCTCCAGCAGATCCAGCACGTCCCACTCGTTCTCGCATACCCGGCGCCCGATGGTGGCCAGTTCCACCGAGCGGGTCTGACCGGACAGATGCCGCTCGGCCTGGTACCGGCAGATGATGCCCCACTTCAGTGTCCCCAGCACCTGCCACCAGAGCAGCGCGGCCCGGTCGACGGTGGCACCGCCGGCGCGTTCGTAGGCGGTGACGAACTCCTCGATGGAGCCCAGTCCGCCGGCCGCAAGCTCGGCCGGTGCGCCGAACCGCCAGGCCCGCACACAGAACCAGGCCAGATCCTCATAGACCTCGCCGATGTGCACCGCTTCCCAGTCCAGCACCGCCGCCAGAGTGCTGCCGTCGACGATGAGGTTGCCCATCCTGAAGTCCCCGTGCACCAGCCGGATCGCCGACGGTGCCGGACGGTTTGCCTCTAGCCAGCGAAACGCCCATTCGAATGTCGCGGTGGTGTCGCCTAACTCGTCGAGCCGCTGGCGCCATTCGGCGAGTTCGTCGCGTTCTCTTAGCTCGGCCGCATCGGTGCTGGCCCGGTGGATCGCGGCCAGTGCCTGACCGCACTGGGTCAGTAGCCGGGACCGCCCGGCATCGTCGAGTTGGCGCTGAATCTTCCGGACAATTGTCTCCCCGGCGATCTCGTCGCAGATCAGATACGGATTACCCAGGGCGGCAGGCGAATTGGATGCAGTGAGTATATTCGGCACCGGCGCGCCGGACTGGGCCGCAGCGGCCTGGACCGCGGCCTCGAGTTCCATGCTCGCGAACTGCCCTTCGGCGGTCGGGGCGGCGCGGAGAATCAGCCGGCGGCGCTCCGCACCACTGATGGCGTCGAAAGAGTAGGTCGTTCTACTGGCACCGCCGGTGAGCGTGTGCAGATTCCCGACTGCCACCCCGTCGCCGAGAATCGGTCGCAGAATCAACGCGAGTTCGTCGTTCACCCCTGTTCTTTTCTTGCCTGGCCGAACTTGAACATCCGTTGCGCCACTCGTCGCATCTGGATTTCCTCGGCTCCCTCGGTGATCCGATAGCGGCGGTGGTGACGGTAGATGTGCTCGAAGGGTTCGTGGCGGCTGTACCCGATGCCACCGTGCACCTGCATGGCGCGGTCGGCTGCCTCACACACCAGCCGGTTGGCGCGGTAATTGGCCATCGACACCTTGTCAGAGACCTCGAGGTGGTGATTGCGGTCCAATTCCCAGGCCGCGTAGTACACCAGCAGGCGCACCATCTGGGCTTCGGTCTGCAACTCCACCAGCGGCCACTGGATGGCCTGGTTCACCGCCAGTGGCTTGCCGAAGGTGACCCGCTGCGAGGCGTATTCGACAGCACGGTCGATGCAGTACTGTGCGGCGCCCAGGCTGCTCGCGGCCTGCCGAATTCGGTTCTCGTGCAGGAAGGTTTGGGCCACCTCCAGTCCGCGACCTACCTCGCCGAGTACGGCGTCGGCGGGAATTCGCACATCGCGTAACTCCACCTCGCCGTGGTCGCTGGGCATGTTGAACGTCCACCAGTAGAACGGCACTTCGAACCCTGCTGCGTCGCAGGGCACCAGGAAGGCGGTGATGCCCAGCGCCTGACCCGGCTCACCGGAGGTACGGGCGAACACCAGATCGTGGGTGGCGCGGTGCACGCCGGTGTTCCACCGTTTGGAGCCGTTGATCACCCACGCATCGCCGTCGCGCACCGCGGTGGTCTCCAGCCAGGTGGCGTCACTGCCATGGTCGGGCTCGGTGAGCCCGAATGCCATGGACCGCTTACCGGTGAACATGGCCTCGATCCATTCGGACTTCTGTGCCTCGGTACCGAACCTGTCCATCATGATCACCTGCGGGAAGTTGCCGATGATCGAGGACTCGTCCTGAAGGTCGTTATGCAGGCCGAGTCCCCTGTGCGCCAGGTGTTCCCGGATCACCGCCATATCGAGATTGGTGCCGTCCCGGCCACCGAACTTCGAGGGCAGGCCGTACCGCAGCCAGCCGGCCGCGTCGGCACGACGGCGCATCTCGTCGAGCAGGTCCTCCCAATCCCGGTTCGGTACGCCGCCGTTCTCGAGATCGGTTCGGGCGAATTCGCGACGCCGGTCGAAGTACTGCATGTGTTCGCGCTCGAGCGGTTTGATCTCCGCCTCGATGAATGCGTCCATCTCGGCCAGTAGCGCCGGAAGATGGTCGGGCAGGGTGAAATCCACTTACTTCTCCTGGGGCTGGATTTGGTATTGCACTGGGTCACTTCCCGTCAGCAGCCGAGTTGGCTGGCGAGGTCGAGGAAGTCTTTCGCGTTGATGTTGAACTCCGGGCTGTAGCTGGTGTCTACCGTTTCCTCGGGGCCAAGTTCGGTTGGCCGGGCAACAAAGGCCGTCTGGAATCCGAGGCGTGCAGCGGCCCGGACGTCGTACTTATGGCTGGCGACCATCATTATCTGGGAAGGACTGAGCCCAAGATATCGGGCAGCCATGTGGTAAACCGCCGGATCGGGCTTGAAGGCCCCGGCCATCTCCGCGGTGAAGATGACATCCCAGGCCATCCCGGCCCGCTTGGAAATATTCACCACCGCCGCGACGTCGGCGTTCGACATGGCCGCCACGGTGAACGAGGTTTTAAGTCGGGATAGTCCTGGGACCACATCAGGCCAGGGAGTGAGACGTTCCCACGCCAACGCGAGTTCCTGGCGTTCGGCATCTGAGAGGCCCGTGACTCCGTACTCGGTGAGCAACTGGTCCAGCAATCTGCGATACACCGATGCGACCGGGATCCAGTTGTCCCGATCGGGCTTCAGTACCTGAATTGCCGTGAAGTACTCCGAACGCCATCGCGAGACGAAATGCGCCCAATCGATCTTCGGGCAGCGACCGGCGCTGATTCGCACAGCCTCGCCGCAGACGGTTGAGTGAAAGTCTGTTGCCGTGCCCTGTACATCGAACAGCAGTGCTTGCGGCGGGCAGGGCGACTTCTGAGTCACAGGACGATTCAATCAGCTCAGAAGCCGTATAACGTCTTCTTCCAGATGGTGGCCAGGGTGGAGATGGCCTCAGCATCGGACGGCCGGGTGCCCAGTCCGCTGGTGTCCGGTCGCAGGCACACGGTGGTGAACTGCTCGAACAGTAATGCGATCGCCAATGCTGTGTGCTCGGCATGGAGATCGGCGGCATAACCGTGCTGCTGTGCGCGGAGCGCTGAGGCGGTGACGATATCCATACCTACCCGGCGGAACTGGGTCAGTACATGCGCGAACCGCGGATTGGTGGCGCCGAGTTGATCGACGGCGACCAGGATGCCGATGTTCCGTTTGGATATGTCCCAGTACTCGGTGACTGCCGCGACGAAGAAGCCGATGTCGTCGGGGGACTCCGGGAGGTGCACCGGCAGTCGCCAGGGCTCGATCACCTCGCGGAGAAAGGACTCGGCCAGCACGGCCAGCAGATCTTCCTTGTCATTGAAATACCGATAGAACGACGCGGGTGACCTGCCTGCCGCCGCAGTGATATCGGCCAGTGTGGTGCCGTGAAATCCGCGTTCGCCGAACAATTTTCGTGCCGCGTCTTCTATCGACTGGCGGGTCTGGCGGCCCTTGCTGCTCAGCGGCCGGACGATATCGACTGCGGTCATCTCACCCCAGCTTCCGGTCACCGGCGCGCAGGAGTGCGCTAGGCAGGTCGTGGCCAACTGCGGTGCGGGCCACCCGGGCCGCCTCGATGGCCGCCTCAAGGTCGATGTCGACACTCACACCGCTGTCGCGCAGCAGATACACCAGATCCTCGGTGGCGATATTGCCGCTGGCGCCTGGGGCGAACGGGCAGCCGCCCAGACCACCGATGGAGGCGTCCAGCCGGGTGACGCCGGCACTGACCGCGGCCCAGGCGCTGGCCAGTCCGGCACCGCGGGTGTTGTGGAAGTGTGCGCCCAACGGCCGCGCACCGATGCGGGGACGGACCTGTGCGACAAGGGACGTGACCCGACCCGGCGTCGCGGTGCCGATGGTGTCGGCGATCGCCAGCCGGTCGGCGCCGAATTCGCATGCGGCATCGACGATATCGAGCACGCGCTGCGGCGGTGTGGGTCCGTCGAACGGGCAATCCCACGACGTGGAGATGATGACCTCGACACTGACTCCGGCGTCGTGGGCGATCGCCACGATGTCGGCGATCTGCGCGGCAGCCTCGGCGCTGCTGCGCCCGACGTTGGCGCGACTGTGTCCGTCGGCGGCCGAGACCACGTACTCCACGGACTTGAACCCGGCGGCGATGGCGCGGTGCACTCCGTTGGCGCTGGCGACCAGTGCAGAGAACTCGATATCGGGGTAGTCACTCAGTGCGGCAGCAAGTTCAGGCGCATCCGCCAGAGCGGGCACCTTCGAAGGTGAGACGAATGCGGTGGCTTCGACTTCGCGGACGCCGGTGGCGGCGATGGCGGCCAGCATGTCGAGCTTGGCCGACAACGGAATCGGGGCTTCGATTTGTAGTCCGTCGCGCAGTGCGACTTCGCGGATGGTGACATGTGTTGGCGCGCTCACAGCACTCCCTGTTCGGTCAGTTCGGCGAGTTCCTCAGGTACCAGGCCCAGCAGTTGGCCGTACACCTCGTCGTTGTGCTGCCCCGGCCGGGCGGGCCCCGCGTTGCGCACCCCGCCCGGTGTTGCCGACAGCACCGGCACCACACCGGGGCCGAGCACGCTGCGGCCCGCGGCCTCGTCGTAGTGGTCGATGAGCATGCCGCGAGCCTGGAACTGCGGATCGCGCACCACGTCGGCGACGGTGTTGATCGGTCCGGCGATCACGCCGGCGGCGCTGAGGGTGTCGATGATGTCGTCGGGCTGCCGCTGCGCGGCCCATTCGCCGATGATGGCGTCGATATCGTCCTGGTTGCGGCCGCGCGCGACATGGTCAATAAAACGTTCATCGGTCGCCAGTTCAGGTTGTTCCATCACCTCGCACAACCGACGGAAGACGGTGTCCTGGTTGGCGGCGATCACCACCCAACTGCCGTCGGCGGTGCGGTAGATGTTCGATGGCGCAATGCCTTCCAACCGGGTGCCGGACGGTCCGCGGATCACCCCGCCCGCGTCGTAATCGGGGATGGTGGACTCCTGTACGGCCAGGCAGGCCTCGGTGAGTGCGACGTCGACGACCTGGCCTTCGCCGGTGACGGTGCGACGGTAGAGCGCGGCCAGCGCACCCTGGGCGGCGAACATCCCGGCCAGGGTGTCGCCGAGGGAGAGCGCAAGCCGTGGCGGTGGCCCGCCCGGGAAACCATTCATATGCCGCAGCCCGCTGACCGCTTCTGCCACCGACGCGTAGCCGGCCTTACCGGCATCCGGTCCGGTCTGGCCGTAGCCCGACACCCGCACCAGGACAATTCCCGGATTGCGTTCGCGCAGAACGTCATAGCCCAGGTTCCACTTCTCCAGCGTGCCCGGCCGAAAGTTCTCCACGATGATGTCGGACCGCTCGGCGAGGTCGAGGAAGAGTTCCCGGCCACGGGGTGTGCGCAGGTTGAGCGTGACGCACTTCTTGTTGCGGGCGTGCACGGTCCAGAAGAAGTGGTGTCCATCGACTTCGGCCTGTCCCCAGGTGCGAATCGGGTCGGGGGAGCCGGGTGGCTCGATCTTGATGACTTCGGCGCCCATATCACCGAGCAGTCGGGCGGCGAATGGACCGGAGATGAGGGTGCCGACCTCAAGCACCCGGATACCGTCCAGGGCGCCGGTCATTGCTCCGCCTTCGAAAAGCCATGCCGGGCAAGCCAGTCGGTGACGACCGCCACGGCCTTCTGCAGCGTCTCGCGCTGCTCGGGTCCGATGTAGTAGTGGTTGGCTCCGGCGATCTCATACATCTCCTTGTCCGGATGACCTATTGCTTCGAACAACCGCCGGGTGTGGCTCGGGGTGGAGGCGTCGTCGGCGAGGTTGCCGATCACTAATGTGGGTACCGCGACATCGCGTCCGCAGACCACTCCGTCGCCGCGGGCGTCGTCATAGCTCCACTGCGACAGCCAGCTGCGTAGCGAGCTGTACCGGGCCAACCCGATCGGGCTGGAGTTCACCACCCGCGGGTCGCCGAGGTAGCAGGTACCGGGGGTGCGATCGTTGGGGTCGACGGTCGGATCCAGCCAACGCGGATCGGCCATGGTGCCGTGCACCACGAAGCAGAACTCCTCGTCTCCGCGTCCCTGGGCCTCCAGTTCGGTCAGTTTCTCCTTGACCCACTTAGTGATTCGGCGGTTGCGGTCGATCTGGGCCTGCCGGTAGCGCTGGAGGAACGAGTGCGTGTATGGCGGCTGGTTGGGGTTGTCAGGGTTGTAAATGTCGAGTTCGGGATCGCGACGGCTCGGGTCGGACTCGTCGAGGATGGACGCGTCCATCCATTCGGTGAGCGTGCCGTGCCGGCTGATGTGCGCGGCCAGCAGCATGATGCCGTCGGCGGGAATCAGACCGAGGGTCCTCAGGTCGGGGCCGTCGCCGGACGGACTGGCGGCTATGGTCGGGTGCTGAGCCTGCTGTTGGTAGAACAGCGAGAGTGACCCGCCGCCGCTCCAGCCGGCCAACACGACCTTGGAGTAGCCCAGGCGGTTCTTGGCATCGGAGATGACATTGCCGATATCCTCGACGACCTTTTCCATCAGCAGGTTGGAGTCACTGCCACGGAATCGGCTACCCGCGTAGATGACATGATGCTCGGCGCGAGCCAAAGCGTTGATAATCGGCAGGTATGCGCCGCCGCCGATCGGGTATACGAATACCAGAACGGTATCGGACGGTGTCTCCGGCCTCAGCAGGTAGCACTCCAGCACCACCAGTTCATCAATTCCGCCGTAGACGTCCCGAACGCCCGAATCGTTCTTATAGGCAACCAGATAGGGAATGCGTTCGTATCGGCTGCTCACGAATGCTGGCCCAAATCGGCGGCAAGCACCTCGGCCGACGGAACCAGACGTTGCCGGGTGTCGATGGCGATCACCTTCCAGTCCACCCGGGAGTAATCGTCGAACTTGCGTCGGGCCCGCTCGCGGGCCTTCTCCGGGGCGCCGTGGTGCACGCCCTGTGGCGCGTGGCTGATGAGACCCGGTGGCATCGGGATGCCGTACAGCGACCCGCCGTGGAAGAACGCGATCTCGTCGAAGTCGACATTGCGGTGGTACCACGGCGTGCGTTCGGTTCCCGGCACGCCTTCGGCGGGCTTGGGGAGGAAATTGCAGACGTAGACCCCGGTGGCCTCCATGAACAGATGCACCATGGGCGGTAGGTGCACGCTGTCCGATGTCACGACGTTGTAGTCCTCGATGTTGAAGGTGAAGGGAAAGTTATCGCCCTGCCAGCCGTCGACGTCGAGCGGATTGTGTTCGTAGAACAGCGCGGTGTAGCCCGGCCCATCCCCGTTTACGGCCCGGTGCACCAAACGCACCTCGTATTCGGTGCGGTCGTCATCCTCGATCGCTTCAGGCTCGGGGATGGTGGCCAACGACGGGTCGAACGGCCAATGCCGACCCAGGGGACCGGGAGGTGGAGTGCGGAACTCGTCGGTGGCCTCGATCATCAGCCAGGTGCTGTCGCCCGGATCTTTCCCCGAGTCGCTGCGCTCCTGCCCGCCGGGATGCGGCACCTGCCGCCACGTGCAGGCCTTCGGGATGTAGACCCAATCGCCGGTGCGGTAATCCAGCGGTCCGAATTCGGTTTCTAGTCGGCCGGACCCCTGGTGCACGAAGCACAGCAGGTCGCCGTCGATGTAGCGGACGAAAAACGGCATGGCCTCGGACCGCCGGCTCAGCGAGATACGGCAGTCGGGGTTGGAGAACAGCAGCATCGGCGTACCCGCGGCGTCGGTGGCGTCGCCGGGTTTCAATTGATCGGCCAGCACGTCCACCGGCCGCAGGGGGCCCACCGCCCGGAACTGGGTCGGGTCGTGGCGCCGGTAGAGGCTGGCGGTGCGGCCGGTGAAGCCCCCGCGGCCGAGTTCGTCATCCTTGAGCCCGTCCAGATCGGCGTGCAGCCGCCTAGGTGTGGTGCCTTTGCGCAGGTGGACGAAGGATTCCATGGTGGCTCCCGGGGTTGGTCAGTCAGGAAAACTGAAGGTGACTTTAGTTTTTGTCCACCGCTCTGACAAGGGCTTTCGCGGTTGGGCGGCGCGTTGGATTTTCACTGGCCCACGAGGCCGTGTTTTACTCGATCCTTACAGTCCGACAATCGGGAAAAGAAAGCTGGGGTTGACGGGTGAAGTCTGTCTTCGACAAGGTGCGGGACTGGTCGCGACGATGTGCGGTCGCAGCGGTTGCTGCGGCGGCCCTGCCTGGTCTGATCGGCCTGGCCGGTGAGTCGGCCACAGCGGGCGCGTTCTCGCGGCCCGGCCTGCCGGTCGAGTACCTGGATGTGCCGTCGGCCGCCATGGGTCACACCATCCGGATTCAATTCCAAAGCGGTGGCGCGAACTCGCCGAACGTCTGGCTGCTCGATGGCCTGCGCGCTCAGGACGACTTCAATGGCTGGGATATCAACACCCAGGCGTTCGAGTGGTACCTGGATTCGGGTCTGTCGGTCTCCATGCCGGTTGGCGGGCAGTCCAGCTTCTACGCCGACTGGTATCGGCCCGCGTGCGGCAAGGCCGGCTGCTCGACCTACAAGTGGGAGACCTTCCTGACCCAGGAAGCACCCGCGTGGTTGGCCGCCAACCGCAACGTCAAACCGACCGGGAGTGCGGCGATCGGTCTCTCGATGGCCGGGTCGGCCTCGATGATCATGGCGGTTTGGCACCCGGAGCAGTTCGTCTACGCCGGTTCGATGTCGGGCTTCCTGAACCCCTCCGAGGGCTGGTGGCCGGGTCTGATCAACCTGTCGATGGGTGACGCCGGCGGCTACAAGTCCAACGACATGTGGGGTCCGTCGAGTGACCCGGCCTGGCAGCGCAACGACCCGATGGTGCAGATCCCCAAGCTGGTCGCCAACAACACCCGCCTCTGGGTCTACTGCGGTAACGGTCAGCCCAACGAACTCGGTGGCGGCGACGTGCCAGCCACCTTCCTGGAGGGCCTGACCATCCGCACCAACCGCACCTTCCGCGATAACTACCTCGCGGCCGGCGGCACCAATGGAGTGTTCAACTTCCCGGACAACGGCACGCACAACTGGGCCTACTGGGGCCGTGAGCTTCAGGCGATGAAGCCCGATCTGCAGCGGGTTCTGCTCGGCCAGTAAGCGCAACGAAAAGCGGGCCGTCGGCACTTAGCCGTCGGCCCGCTTTCGTTTACGTCCCTATTTGTTTGGGGCCCAGCCTTATTCAGCCGCCGATGCGCACCACCGCGCGGCCCGAGTAGCGTCCGGCCCGGACCTCGTCGATGACCGAGACAACATCGGCAAGCTCGACTTCGTGGGTAATGTCGTCGAGGTGCGGTGGTCGCAATACCCCGCCGATCTGCTTCCACAGCGCCCGACGCGGACCGATGGGCATCAGTACGGAGTCGATGCCCAGCAGGGAGACGCCGCGCAGGATGAACGGCATCACCGTGGTGTTCAGCGCCGCACCTCCGGTCAGTCCGCTGGCGGCGACCGCACCGCCATAGTTCAGCGTGCTGAGCACGTCTGCCAGGGTGGCGCCGCCGACACAGTCGACGGCACCCGCCCACCGGGTTTTGGCCAGCGGCCGGGGTTTGGCGTCGGGGTCGGCGGGCAGGCGCCCGATGACCTCGGAGGCGCCCAGTCTCTTCAGATACTCGGCGGCCTCGGGCTTGCCGGTGGAGGCGACGACCTCATAGCCGGCGGCCGCCAGCAGGTCGATGCTGACCGAGCCGACGCCCCCGGTGGCACCGGTCACCACGATCGGTCCGTCGCCCGGTTCGATGCCATGGCGCACCAGTGCCTGCACGCTCATCGCTGCGGTGAATCCGGCGGTGCCGATTGCCGCACCCTCACGGGTGGTCAGTGAACCGAGGGCGACCACCTGGTCGGCGGGCAGTCGCACGTATTCGGCGTAGCCGCCGTGGCGTCCGGTGCCGATGTCGTAGCCGTGTGCCAAAACCTTGTCGCCGACGGCGAACTCAGCGGAGGTGGACTCGACAACCTCACCGGTGAGGTCGATGCCCGGCACCAGTGGGTACTCCCGCACCACCCCGCCGCGGGGGGTCAGGGCGAGTGCGTCTTTGTAGTTGACGCTGGAATAGGCGATCCGGATGGTGACGTCACCGGGCTGGAGTTCGGTCGCGTCGAGTGTCTCGATCGCGGCGGTGATCGTGTCGCCGGTTTCGCGGGCTACCAGTGCGCGGAAGGAATCCATGATGTGGACGGTAGTCGACGGACCCCTCGGGGCGGCCTCAGTTCCCGGACTTCGACTGCTCGACCGAATCCAGTTGGCGCAGAGCCTCACCGAGTGCGGCACGGGTGGTGACGCCCAACTTGGGGAACAGGTTGCGCAAGTGGGTATCGACGGTGCGCGTTGAGATGGTGAGTTGGGCGGCGATCTGCTTGGTTGTCGCTCCGCTGGCGGCGAGCTCGGCGATTCGCCGTTTCTGAGGGCTTAGCGGAGCATTCCGCTCGGTGGATCGGCTACCTGTGGCTGCGGAGGCACGGAACTCGGCAAGCGCTCTGCTGGCCCAGGGTTGCGCGCCGAGGTGGTCGAAAGCCTTGGCTGCCCGCTTCAGTGTGTCCCGGGCCTGATTGTGGCGGCGCTGGCGGCGCAGCCACATGCCATGCGCCAGAGTGATTCTGGCGTGCTCGAAGGGAAAATCGGCCAGTCCGGGGTGGATGAGTGCGGACTCGTAGAGTTCACCGGCTTCGGCGTCAGGTGCTGTCATCGCTGACACGGCGATCGCCAGGGCTTCGGCACGCGGGGAAACCTTGGCTATGCGCAGGCGCGTCGCCACCGCCACGTGTGTCCGAGCCTCGTCGATGTGACCGGTGTGCGTCGCGGCTTCAATGAGGTCGAGCGTGCCGGTAAACGCTTGATTGCCGAATGGCGGTAGCTGCTCCGGCGGGCAAATGCTCACCGCCGCCTGATATGCGGTCGCGAAGTCGGCCTCGGCGAGGGCAACGAGCATCATGATGCGCTCCGCATAATCGAGGTAGAGTCCCAACCTTCGGGGCTGTGACCATTCGGTTAACTCGGTCGCATATCGTCGGGCGGCGTCGAGGTTGCCTTGCCAGGCAGCCAGAATTCCAAGGTTGGCGATGAAGTAGCGCCTGAGTAACTCACCGCCCTGGATCTGCTCCGCCATATTCACGCCCTCCGCGCCAAAAAATCCCCGACGCAGCGGCGACGCCTGATGGCAATCGGTCTGTTGCTGGCTGCTCCCGGGATGATCGAGTTGGCCATCACGCCACGTCACGGTATGGCCATCGATCTGGTGGGCGCACTGATGATCGGCTTCGGTTGGGAATTCGTCTTCATCAGCGGACAGATGACGGTCGCCACCGAGGCGGCAGCGGGAATCCGCGGCCGGATGATGGGATTGTTCTTCGTGCTTGTCACCGGGACTAGCGCCGCCGGAGCAGTCCTGCTGGGCCTGCTGATCAATAAGGTGGGGATCATGACGGCTTTCCTGGCGACCTCGGCGGTGGCAGCGGTGGCGGGTGTGGCACTGCTGGCGATGGGATCACCGGTGACCTCGCCGGGTGAGTCACGCGGCGAAACTCAGCTCAGGCTGTGCAGCTGAGACAGACTGTCGGCGATGGCACGGACGGCACGAATGGAACCAACGGTGTGGTGTTGAGGTTCGGAGTGCCAGCGTGATCGGGAAAGTGGGTGTTCAGCGTGATCAGCGAGCCGACGTTCACGATTGTGTCCGGTGATATGTTGCGCGGGTCGACAAGTCAGACCTTCGGCAATACGGCGCTGAAAACTGGAGAGGCATGTTTCGCACTCTGATCGACGTACCGCTGTGGGCGATACTGCTGGAAGTCGGGATCCCGATCGCGGCCATCCTTGTCGCCGGAGCGGTGGTGACACTGCGGGGGGACCGTTCCGATCGCAGCAATGACAACCTGGCCACCTCGGCGGCGCGGCTCTCCGGTGCCTATCTGGTGTTCTTGGGAACCTTTCTGGCCGTCGGCATCTGGCAGGACGAGTCCAAGTGGACGGCTCAAGGCATCCTCGAGTTCGAGTACGCACAGTCGGTACTCGATGGAAGTTCGATCATGACTCGGGCCGATGCCGAGACGATCCGGGTCGCGATGCGCGAGTACGCCAATGATGTGATCGTCAATGAACGTGAAGCGCAGCCGAGCGCATCGGCGGACACCGTCGCCAACCGCGCGATGAAAACGATGACCCACCTGGTCAACAACTTCGAGGATCAGAGGACGGTCCCCACCGCGGAATCAGCCGCGTTCCTGCGGGACTTTCAGGGTTTCCAGGATCAGCGCAAACAGCGGCTCACCACGCCGGACATGGTGCTGCGGCCGGACCTGGCGACGGCGCTGTTCCTCGGCGGCATCGCCGCGGCGGTGATCATGGGCTTCTATCCGGCCGGACTGGGCAATTGGCGCAAGTGGCTTCAGGTCGTCACGTCCTGGATCGTCATCGTGTCGATCGTGTCCACACCGCTGTTGCTGCAGTCCGACCGGATCAATCGACCGGTGCGCGGGTCCGCTGCCGAGGAATTCCTCGATCGACTGCAGTAACTCCGAAACCGTCGACTGGCAGGATCACTTCAGTTCGGCCGAACTCAGCCCCAGGAGGCGGCGGGCGACCACCAGTAGCTGGATCTGCTGGGTGCCTTCGAAGATGTCGAGGATCTTGGAGTCGCGCGCCCACTTCTCCAGCAGGGTCTGCTCGGAATAGCCTGTGGTTCCGGCCATTTCGACGGCCTTGAGGGTGATGTCGCTGGCCACCCGGGCGGCCTTGGCCTTGCCCATCGAGGCTTGCATGGAGTTGGGGATGGAGTTGTCGGCCTGCCAGGCCGAGCGCACCGTGAGCAGGTAGCCGGCCTCCCAGTCGGCCTCCATCCGCAGGAACTCCGCTGCCGCCGCACTCTGGGAGTGGGCGGGCTTGTCGTAGGAGATCTCCACGCCCGCTTGCGTGAGGAACGCCCGCAATTCCTCGAGTGCGGCCCGGGCCACGCCGACGGCCATCGCGGCCACGATCGGGCGGGTGTTGTCGAAGGTCTCCATGACCCCGGCGAAGCCCTTCTCCACCTGGATCTCGGGGCTGCCGAGCAGGTTCTCCTTGGGGACGCGGGCGTTGTCGAATCGGATGGCCGCGGTGTCGGAGGCCTTGATGCCGAGTTTGTGCTCGAGGCGTTCCACGCTGACGCCGGGATGATCGCGCGGCACGATGAAGCTTTTGATGGCCGCGCGGCCCCTCGACTTGTCGAGGGTGGCCCACACCACGATGTGGGTGGCTCGCGATCCGGCGGTGACGTAGATCTTCTCGCCGTTGATGACGTAGTCGTCGCCGTCGAGCACCGCCGTCGTCGACACCGCAGCGGAATCGGAGCCGAAGGACGGTTCGGTGATCGCCATTGCCGCCCAGATGCCTGTGCCGAGCCGCTGGAGTTGTTCGTCGGTAGCGACCCCGGATACGGCCGCATTGCCGAGCCCCTGACGCGGTACCGACAGCAGCAGGGCGATATCACCCCAGGCGATCTCGATGGCGTTGACGAGAGCGGACATATTGGGGCCGTTGATATTTCCCTTCGGCCCGTCCTGTATGTCGCGGAACGCATTGGTGCCGGCGAGGGACTTATTGGACTCCGACAGCGCCTCAAACAGGGTGGCCAGGGTGTCGAGTTCGACAGGGTAGGCGTGCTCGTTGAGGTCGTACTTGCGTGAGATGGGCCGCAGCATCCGGGCGGCGCCCTCGTGCGCGATGTCGATCACGGCCTCGAGCTTGCGGGGCATTTCGAGATTGATTGCCATCTACAGAACCACCACTCCTTCAGCGACGCCGATGGCCCGCAGGTCGCGGTACCAGCGTTCGACCGGATGTTCTTTGGTGTAGCCGTGACCGCCGAGTAACTGCACGCCGTCGAGGCCGATTCGCATGCCCTTGTCGGCGGCCAGCTTTCGGGCCAGTGCGGCTTCTCGGGCGAACGGCAGGCCGCGCTCGGCGCGGGCGGCACCGCGCCAGGTGACCAATCGCAGCCCGTCGAGTTCGATCGCGATATCGGCGCACATGAACGCCACCGACTGGCGGCGGGCAATCGGCTCGCCGAACGCCTCGCGCTCTTTGACATAGGGGACGACGTAGTCGAGCACGGCCTGGCAGGTACCGACGGCGAGCGCGGCCCAGCCGAGCCGGGACAGTGCGATGGCGTCGGAATAGTTCTGTGCGTGGTCGGCATCGTCGTCACCCAGGCGCGCATCAAGCGGGACCGTCACCTTGTCCAGCACCACCTGACCCAGGGCCGCGGCGCGAATGCCCATGCTGCGGTCGGTCGTCACACTCAGTCCGGCGCTGACCGCCTCGACGATGAACAGAGCGGGCCTGCCATTGAGTTGTGCTGCCACAACGAACAATTCGCACATCCCGGCCGCGGGCACCAGCGACTTGACCCCGTCGAGGCGGTAGCCGCTCGGGGTACGGACCGCGGTGGTCTTCAGCGTGGTCGGATCGAACAGCGGGTGCGGCTCGGCGATCGCCACGCATGCCTGCGGGACATTGTCGCCGGCGAATTCCGTGAGATAGGTGGCCTGCTGATCGGCGCTGCCCC
>Ga0194052_1001197_pt1 | contig 15353 bp, 10 predicted proteins | sample SepL226m_MetaG_FD_160117 | JGI IMG/M metagenome (GOLD analysis project Ga0194052, IMG submission 160117) | Anoxic zone freshwater microbial communities from boreal shield lake in IISD Experimental Lakes Area, Ontario, Canada - Sep2016-L227-6m | ecosystem: Environmental > Aquatic > Freshwater >... | reverse complement strand
GGGCTGATGAAAATGTAGTGAGCGGTTACGCTCAGTCTATAGGTAAAAACGGTGTCAAACACAATAGTCCAAACCAATGGCCTTTAGTAAAGAAAACTATGAGGAGATGAAAATGATCAATCCGGAAAGACTGGCGGAAACATTCAGCAGACTGGTTCAAATTGACAGCGTATCCAGAAATGAAGCGGCAATTTGTAGTGAACTTCGTAATATTCTCAATGACATGGGTGCGGAAACATTTGTGGATGATGCCGGAAATGCCGTTGGCGGCAACACGGGAAATCTTATTGCGCGGTTCAGAGGTAGCGTGGATGTTCCTGTCATGATGCTAAATGCTCACATGGATACGGTAGAGCCTGGAAATGGTGTGAAACCTGTCTATAAAGACGGTGTGTTTACCAGCGACGGTACGACCATTTTGGGAGCTGATGACAAAAGCGCCGTTGCTATTTTACTGGAGGTACTCACTGTGCTTCAGGAAGACCGCCTGCCGCATGGACCGCTGGAGGTGGTTCTGACGATCTGCGAGGAAATAGGGCTTCAAGGTGCTAAAAATCTGGATATTAGCCAGTTAACGGCAAAATTTGGTTATGCGCTGGATGCAACTGATACCGCTGGAATTGTAACCCGCGCGCCAGGTGCTAACCACCTGAAATTTGTGGTGTATGGAAAAGACGCTCACGCTGGTGCGGCGCCGGAAAAAGGCATCAATGCCATTGTCATAGCCAGCAAGGCCATAGCCGGCTTAACAATTGGCCGCATTGATCATGAAACCACCTGCAATATCGGAGTGATTCAGGGAGGCATGGCGACCAACATCGTTCCCAGCCAGGTGATGATAAACGGCGAGGTCAGAAGCCATGACCCCAAGAAACTGGCGGATTTGACTCAGACCATTGTGTCTGCCTTTGAAACCGCTGTTCAGGATTATGTTCCCCAGTCCGCAGAAGCAGGCAGACCTTGGCTTGAGGTAGAAGTTATACCGGATTTTACCCGCACCCATATTCCCGATGATCACCCGGTGGTGATCCTTGCCATGAATGCCGCGCAAAATCTGGGACGTACACTGATTCCAAAAATCACCGGCGGCGGTGCGGACGCCAATGTCTTTTTTTCAAAGGGAATCATGACCGGCGTTCTGGGAACCGGTATGAGGGATATGCATACGGTGCGGGAGTGGGTTAGTCTGAGTGACATGCTTCTGACAACGGAGCTGGTTCTGGAGATTATCCGGCTTCATGCCCTTTAACGGTCAGAACCGCTTCAACTCCCTTCGCTTTTATGCCGGATATACTGCGAACGGGCATAATGCGGGTGTACGACTCCTGGCAATCGGAAGCAAAAACATTACCCGGACAGAGAGTCGATTAAAGGATCAAGACAATGATTGAAAAAGAGACATCTTCAAACCAGGCGAACATTTTGCGTCGGCAGGCAGAGGAAAAAGTCGCCAGGATGATTGAAAACCAGGAAGATCTGTCACCCGAAGAAGCCCAGCGGATTCTCTACGAACTGCGCGTGCATCAGATAGAGCTGGAGATGCAGAACAACGAATTGCGCTTGGCGTATGCGGAATTGGATGCCGTGCGCGCCAGTTGTTTCGATATCTACGACATGGCACCTGTCGGCTATTGCACCATCAGCGAAAAGGGGCTGATCCTGGAAGCCAACTTCACCGCCGCGACATTGCTGGGCTTGGCGCGGGGTGCGTTGATCAAGCAGCATATATCCAGGTTCATCCTCGAAGAGGATCAGGACATCTACTACCTGCAACGCAAACAGCTCTTTGAGACCGATGAGCCGCAGGACTGGGATATGCGTATGGTGAAAAAGGATGGAACGGTATTCTGGGCGCATCTGAAATCGACCGTCGCGCTGGACGCTGAAGAAAACCCCGTGTGCCGCATCGTGGTGAGCGATATCACCAAGAGCAAGCGGGCTGATATGTTGCTACGAGAGAGCGAACAGAATTTCAGAACCTTGGCGGATTCCGGCCGTGCACTGATCTGGACATCCGGAACAGATAAACTCTGCAACTATTTCAATCGCGTCTGGCTCGAATTCACAGGGCGTAAACTTGAACAGGAAATGGGAAATGGCTGGGCGGAAGGTGTGCATCCGGATGACCTGCAAAGCTGTTTGGATATTTATGTCGGGGCGTTTGATCGGCGTGAGAAATTCAGCATGGAGTATCGTATGCTCCGGTACGATGGCGAATACCGCTGGATAATTGATGATGGGTGTCCTCGCTACGACAGTAGGGGGGAATTTATCGGTTATATCGGTCATTGTCTTGATATCTCTGAGCGCAAGCATGACGAGGAAGAGAATGCCAAACTCGAAGCTCAGCTTCGGCACGCACAAAAAATGGAGTCCATTGGATTTCTTGCCGGCGGCATTGCCCACGATCTGAACAATATTCTGTTTCCGATCAGCGGCCTTTCAGAGATGCTGCTTGATGATATTCCATCAGGCAACCCTGAGCATAAAAGCATTGAACAAATTTATAAATCCGCACAAAGGGGCAGTGATCTGGTCAAACAAATCCTGGCCTTCAGCCGTCAATCCAAACCCCAGAAATTGCCCATCAAGATTCAGTCTATACTTAAAGAGGTACTGAGGCTGGTGCGGTCAACAATACCCATGAATATCGAAATCACAAGTCATATCAAACCTGATTGCGGCATGGTTTCTGCAGATCCCACCCAGGTGCATCAGATTGCCATGAACCTGATCACCAACGCCTATCACGCAGTTGAGCGAAATGGCGGAACGATAGATATTGAGCTGAAAGAGACGGGGCCACCGGATGTAACATCAGAATATTCCATCCGGCTTTTGGCCGGCGGATACGCATGCATAATCGTGTCCGATACTGGAACGGGAATCGACAAAACGTTGATGGATAAAATATTCGATCCCTACTTTACCACCAAAGAACTGGGAAAGGGCACGGGACTTGGACTTTCCGTAGTGTACGGCATCGTGAAGGAACACGGTGGGGATATCCAGGTCTATAGCGAGGTCGGAAAGGGAACCGCCTTTCATGTGTACTTGCCCCTTTTATTAGACGCTAATGACAGTAAGTCCGCCGTTGTCACCAGAGAATATCCAACTGGCCGGGAGAGAATTTTGCTGGTTGATGATGAAGAGCCGATTGCTCGAATGGAACAGATTATGCTCGAAAGGCTGGGTTATCAGGTAACTGCCCGAACGAGCAGCCTGGATGCTTTGGCTGCTTTCAAAGCCAATCCTGGGCACTTTGATCTGGTAATCAGCGACAAGGGCATGCCGCTTATGACCGGTGAGCAACTATCAAGGGAATTGATTTTGATAAAACCGGGGATTCCGATCATTATTTGTACGGGTTTCAGCGATGAAAACGATGTGAATCGCGCCATGTCCATGGGCATCAAAGGGTTTCTCATGAAACCCGTTGCAACCGGCGATCTGGCCACGATGGTGAGAAAGGTGCTGGATGACGCAGCAAACTAACCTAACAATCACACTCGTTAACTGTTAGAACCACCCCCCTTCCGGAAAATCTTCCGGAAAGGGGCGTTATATCGATATTCCGCAGGCATGATCCCAGGGATGTTCTGGAAAGAGTTTGCTGTATGCCGGATTCCATCACCTCAATGATTTTCTTTTCGCTGTCTTCGGAAAGGTAATCCGAAACAGGCCTGCCGATCTGAATTCCCGTATCAACCTCACGCACGGCCTTATTTATCAGCACAATCATCAATTCAGTACTCACACCGATGATTGGAACGGGTAAATCCTCAAGAATCGCATGTGAAAGCGCCAGCGCCTTATTCTGAATTTCCACATCATGGGTTCTTTCCTTTACAAGAATTTCAAGATTGTCATTGATCTGTCGAAATGCTTCATTTTGTTCAAGAACTTTTTGATGAAGTGACTTATTGGCTTGCAGCAGATCGAATTGATCCAGGGCCTGACGGATTTCCAGCGTCAGAGACTGACCAGTCCAGGGTTTAAGAAAAAACTTGTAAAGATGGCCTTTGTTGATGGATTCGGTAATGGTATCTACGTCGGTATAGCCAGTCAGGATGATCCGGATCACATCGGGATAAAGTTCCTTTACCTTTGACATGAGTTCTGTTCCACTCATGCCTGGCATCCGTTGATCCGAGATGATCATGTGTACCGGGTTGTCCTGAAGCAGTTTCAGGGCGTCGACTCCGCTGGAGGCAAGCAGGAGATTGAACTCCTCTTTTCGGAACAGCCGTTTTAAGGCATTCAGAATGGAGATTTCATCGTCAACACACAACACGGTATGTGGAAATACGGTCATACATACCTCGTAAATCAGAAAATCAATAATGTATTAAAATGTAACCGTTCACTCCCTCTCCCATCGGGAGGGGGCCGGGGGGAGGGGCTGAACGATTACGTTAAAATCAATGGGCGAAAACTGGGTGGATTATATTTGGTCGGATATTCTTACCCCCCATCTTTGCCACCAGGCTAAATTCGGTTGCGTTCCGAATTGTTTTCAGATAGTTGAACAATAACATAAATTGTATTTCCAGGAAAGAGGAAATGACCGTTCAAATTCCCAATTATCCGACATTCCCGAAGCTGAAAGAACTCAGTTGGTTATGATGCTTATTAAAACAGAATAGGAACTGAAAAAGTTGACTGTTGATCCTATAGAAAGTGAGCAATCATACCGCAATCTGTTCGCCAACAATTCAGCGGTGATGCTGCTGATTGATCCAGCAGATGATGCGATCATTGACATCAACACTGCCGCCATTACTTTCTACGGCTATCCGCGGGAGCGGTTGCTGGCTATGCGTATCACCGACATCAACACCCTGCCCGGTTCTGAAGTTCGGCAGGCCATGGCTTCAGTTTCGCAGAAACAGGGTCAGCGGTTTGAGTTTCAACACTGCCTGGCGGATGGTTCGCTGCGAGATGTGGAGGTGTCGGCAAGCAGCATTAATTTTGGCGGACGCACCGTTCTGCACTTGATTATTCACGAAATCACCGAGCGCAGGCGGGCCGAGGATGGATTACGTCAGGCCAACGAGACCCTTGAGCAGCGGGTTCGGGAGCGGAGCCTGGAACTGGAGATGTTTTCCTATTCAGTGTCCCATGACCTGCGAGCACCGCTTCGGCACCTGATTGGTTTTGTGCAACTTCTGAACAAAAATGCTCCTGAATTCCTTGATGAAAAGATTCGTCATTATCTGGCGGTAATTTCGGATTCGGCAACGCAGATGAGCATGCTGGTGGACGGTCTGCTCTCATTTTCAAGGATGGGGCGCTCCGAGATGACGGTCGTCCGGGTCAGCTTTGACAAGTTGATCCATGAAGTGCTTAATACTTTGCAGGCGGAGAATGATGGGCGGAACATTGTCTGGAATATCGGACCTCTGCCCGAGGTGATGGGCGATCCCGTCATGCTTCAGATTGTCATGATGAGCCTCGTATCCAATGCCATCAAATTCACCCGCAATAAAAGCAGGGCGGAAATCAGCATTGCCTGCACTTCCGGGAATTCGGGTGAGCATATTTTTTCTGTCAGGGACAATGGCGCAGGTTTTGACATGAAGTACTATGACAAGCTGTTCAATCTGTTCAAACGGCTTCATCGTACCGAGGATTTTGAGGGGACCGGCGTCGGTCTGGCCAATGTTCTCAGAATTGTTCAAAGACACGGTGGACGGTCTTGGGCGGAAAGCGCGGTTGGAAGCGGGTCTGTTTTCTATTTCTCGCTGCCGACAACGCCCCAGGTTGATGAGAGAAGTTGAGAAGTTGAGAAATTTAAGAAGCGCAGAATTTAAGAACCGATGATCTGCTGCGCTTCTTATATTCAGGTTTATTGGGGGAGATTGACATGCGAGATACACTGCACTTTTTGCATCTGGAGGATAGTCCCGTCGATGCTGAGCTGATCCGGGAAAAACTCGAAGAGAACTGGCCTGATTGCCGCGTTGAACTGATCGATTCGGAACCGGATTTCATCCAGGCTCTGGAGAATGGCGGTGTTGATCTGATCCTGGCCGACTATCTGTTGCCCATCTTTGACGGTTTGTCGGCCCTGAGTATTGTCCGACAGCGCTTTTGCGATGTTCCATTTATCTTCCTGTCCGGAGTTATGGGGGAGGAATTGGCCATTGAGTCGCTGAAGAGCGGGGCCACGGATTATGTGCTGAAGCACCGGTTATCCCGGTTGGGTCCGGCGATAAAAAGGGCATTGGCCGAGGTTCATGAACGTATCACCCTGCAGAAGATGGAACAGCAGATTTTTGCCGCTGCGCGCCAGTGGTCGGATTCTTTTGATGCCATGTCGGATGGGGTGTCCATACACAGTGCGGATCGAACGATTCTTAATGTGAACCGGGCCGTCTGTCGTCTGCTGGGTAAAACCGCTGAAGAAATGATCGGTAAAAAATGCTTTCAGGTTTTTCACAATACGAAAAGCCCCATTGTCGGGTGTCCTATGGAAATCGCCATAAGATCAGGGATGCAGGAACACATTGAGATCGAGGAATCCATGTTGGACAAATGGCTGGCGGTATCCATATCTCCGATCCTTGATGCGTCCGGCAATATTACGCGAATTGTCCATACCATCCGCGATATCACCCTGCAAAAAAAGGCCGACAAAGATTTGAAGGAGACCCAGTCTCAAATGCTGCAATCCGAAAAAATGGCATCCATTGGCCAACTGGCTGCCGGCGTGGCTCATGAAATCAACAATCCAGTTAGCTTTGTCAGCAGCAATCTGAAAACCTTAACCGATTATCAGCAGAGTATCGGCCAGATCATATCTGAGTACAGACAGCTTTTTAACCGGCTTTCAGATCTGAATGGCGGTGGTGCGGATATTATTGAAATCGAAAATCTGGCCGCCCGCTTACAGGAAAAGGAGTCTGATCTGGATATCGTGCATATCCTGGAAGATGTCCCCAATTTAATCCACGAATCTTGTGAAGGACTGGATCGCATCAAAAAAATCGTGCTGGATCTTAAAAACTTTTCTCATCCTGGCGAAGATGTTCTGAAGATGGCGGACATCAACCAGAATATTGATTCGACTCTGAACATTGTCTGGAGTGAGCTAAAATACAAGGCGACAATCATCAAGGACTACGGTGATCTTCCCCAAACAATATGTTATCCGCAGCAGATCAATCAGGTATTAATGAATCTTCTGGTAAATGCGGCGCAAGCCATCGAAAAACAGGGGGAAATCCGCATCACCACCCGTGAGGCTGGTGACAATGTGGAAATTATCATCAGTGATACGGGTCAGGGTATTGCAGCGAAAAACCTTTCCCGTATTTTTGATCCTTTTTTCACGACAAAAGCGGTTGGCAAAGGGACAGGACTGGGTTTGAATGTGACTTATAACATTGTCAAAAAACATAATGGCTCCATAGATGTCCAAAGCGAGCCTGGAAAGGGCGCGACATTTACCATCCGGATACCGGTAAGCGGACCGTCTTCGGATAACGCCAGTGGCGGAGCCGGCGTTATTCCATAAAAAAATGCTCCCTCCCTAAACTGGGGAGGGGGCTGAACGGTTACCATCACTCATCCTGCTGTGCCGAAAAAAACTGGCAGGTTGCAGCAATTTCGACCTGAAGCCTGGGGTACCATTGGGGCAGAGTCTGCAGTTGCGGTAGCAAAAATGCCGGGGCATCAGAAAGTCCATCCGGTAGCGCAATTCGGCCTTCAGGGTCTGGACAGCAGGTATTTACCAGTAAATTCGCAATACCTATAATTGCCGAAATGCGGTGATCGTTGGAAAAAGCGCTGTGATGATCCCGAATGGCATCCACCAGTGGCTGCGGCAGAAGCCATTTCCCCACAAGATAGGCACCTATTTCTGCATGATTCACGTTATTTTCCATTTTTTCAGCGTCAATAAAGGAAATGCCCGATTCATCCATGGTCAACCAAATTTTTTCGAAGTGTTCGGGAAAATATTCCGCCAGAATTAATTTGCCGATATCGTGAAGCAGGCCGGCCGTGAAACAGTCTGACGACAGGGTCTTGTCGGCATGACCTGCAAGATATTTACTGATGACGGAAACCGCCAGAGAGTGATGCCAAAAGTCCATGATATTAAATCTCTTAAGGTTTTTTTTAAGAGAAAATGCCTTCATCATTGAAAAGGACACCACTGCATGCTGGACCATGTTGAAGCCCAGAACGATCACTGCGGTGTTGATGCTGCTGATTGTCGAATTGAAACCATAAAAGGATGAATTCACAAGTTTGAGTATCTTGGCCGCCATTGCCTGATCTGTTTCAATGATGCGGGTCAGTTGATCGGCCGTGGTGCTTAAGTCCTGAAGCAGATGGTTGACCTTGAATACAATGGCCGGAAGCGAGGGCAGTTCCCGAATACGGTCTATTTGTTGAAAAAAAACAGGTTTCATGGAAATTTATTTCACCTCTTATTTGAAGTGGATTGACTGGTCGTCGATTTGAACTTCCGTTCAAATCATTCTCTAATCGACAGATATATCTACCCTCTTTTCAATCAGAATGGTTTTTGACAATTTTTGAATGGAGGAAATCGTTGTTGCGTTCAGTACGCTGCCCCTTGCCAGCAGCAGTCTGCCGTCGTTGACTCGAAGTTCCTGGGTTAACTTCATTCCAGGCTTGAGGAACCATAAGGAAATTGAAATAGATTTTTCTCCGAGTTTCCAGTCGTTCTCCTGATCCTCTTCCAGTATCTGAACCAGTTTATTGATGACGACCGGATCATGTTGGTGATTGGCTCGACTGAAAAGGATTTCTTTTGTAATTTCCTGTACGAGAATTTGAGGGTTTTCGGTAACAATATTCAGCGCGGAGTGGCCTAAATGCTTTATTGCCCATTGCCGAATCGCAATAACATCCTTTGGCCATTTCCAAATTAAACCGGTGTAATCTGCAGCAACATGAATAATTCTTGCAGCAAGCGGAATCTGTTCCCCTTTTAACCTGCTGGGGAATCCGCTGCCATCATAATTTTCGTGGTGAGAAAAAACAATGGTGCTGACAGCGTCCATCTTTTCAACCGGCTGAAGACATATCTGTCCGATAATCGGATGCTGTTTAAAAAGTTTTAATTCAGACTCAACCATATCATCCACATCTTTTTGAAGCAGTGTCTGAGGGAGGCCCAGAAGACCGATGTCATGAAATAGTCCTGCTATTTCAATCTGATCTTGTTCCTGCTTGTTCAGACCCAAACCCTGACCTATTCGCTTAGCCAGTTGAGCTACAGAATTCAGATAGCTTCCAAATTTGGGGTTAAGGGTTTCAATTGTAGAGGATAAAAGCCTTATGGTGTCGACGAAACTCCTTTCCAGAGATGTATTGGCTTCCTCCAGGGCATGACTTTTCAGCAGGATTTCCAGGGTTCGCTCCTGGATCTTCTTTTCCAGATTCTGGTTGAGTTCGGTTAATGCCTCATTTTGCTGAGCTGTCAGCGCATTGAGTCTCCTGTTTTCGGCCTTTAGTTCATAAGCTTCAAGGGCGTTTCGAACCTGAAACAGCAGATCGTCATCATTCCAGGGTTTGGTCAGATACCTGTGAATTTCCCCTTTGTTGACAGCATCAAGAATGTCCTTTACATCTGAATATCCGGTCAATAGAAACCGATTGGTATCCGGGGTCAAGACTCTGGCTTTTTCTAAAAACTGTGCACCCGTCATTTCCGGCATTCGCTGGTCGGATATGATCAAGGACAATGGTTTATCAAAAGTGGACAGAATATCCAGGCCTTCCTGCCCGCTTGAGGCTGTCAAAACCTGGTATTTTTCTTTGCGAAACAGGCGCTGAAGCGATCTGGTAATGGACTGTTCATCGTCAACCAATAAAATGGAATGTTCGTACATAAGCGTCATGGCGATACACCGTTACTATGTTTATCAGGTTACGGGAGCAAAGGGGACAGTTACCGGTAAATTCAATAGTTTATGGTCATAAAAGTAATATCTAAATAATTTCGGACAGAAAAACCCTGCATATTGTCGAAATTTGGAACTTCCGTCCAAATCATTCCCTAATCAACGGATATATCTATCCTCTTGTCAATCATAATTATTTTCGCCAGTTTTTGAATGGCGGCAATCGTTGTAGCGTTCAGTACGCTGCCCCTTGCCAGCAGCAGTCTGCCGTCGTTGACTCGAAGTTCCTGCGTTAACTTCATTCCAGGTTTGAGGAACAATAAGGAAATTGAAATAGATTTTTCTCCGGGTTTCCAGTTTTTCTCCTGATCCTCTTCCAATATCTGAACCAGTTTATTGATTACGAGCGGATCATATTGGTGATTGGCTTTCCTGAAAAGGATTTGTTTGGTAATTTCCTGTATGAGAATTTGAGGGTTTTCTGTAACAACATTTTTAACGGAATGGCCTAAATACTTTACTGCCCGTTGCCGAATTGCAATAATATCCTTTGGCCATTTCCGAATTGAATCGGTGTAATCTGCAGCAACATGAATAATTCTTGCACCAAGCGGAATCTTTTCCCCTTTTAACCCGCTGGGGAATCCGCTGCCATCATAATTCTCGTGGTGAGAAAAGACAATGGAGCTGACAGCGTCCATTCTTTCAACTGGCTGAAGACATATCTGTCCGATAGTCGGATGCTGTTTAAAAAGTTTTAATTCAGACTCAACCATATCCTCCACGTCTTTTTGAAGCAGTGTCTGGGGGAGGCCGAGAAGACCGATGTCATGAAATAGTCCTGCTATTTCAATTTGATCCTGTTCCTGCTTGTCCAGACCAAAACCCTGGCCCATTCGTTTAGCCAGTTGAGCTACAAAATTCAGATAGCTTCCCAATCTGGGGTTAAGGGTTTCAACTGTGGAGGATAAAAGTCTTATGGTGTCAACGAAACTTCTTTCCAGAGATGTATTGGCTTCCTTCAGTGCCTGGCTTTTCAGCAGGATTTCCAGGGTTCGCTCCCTGATATTCGTTTCCAGATTCTGGTTGAGTTCGTTTAATGCCTCATTTTGCTGGGCTGTTAGTGCATTGAGTCTCCTGTTTTCAGCTTTTAGTTCATAAGCTTCAAGGGCGCTTCGAACCTGAAGCAGTAGATCGTTATCATTCCATGGTTTGATCAGATACCTGTGAATTTCCCCTTTGTTGACAGCATCCAGAATATCATTTACATCCGAATATCCGGTCAATAGAAACCGATGAGCATCCGGGGCCAGGGCTCTTGCTTTTTCTAAAAACTGGGCGCCGGTCATTTCCGGCATCCGCTGGTCGGATATGATCAAGGATAATGGTTTATCAAAAACGGAAATAATATCCAGGCCTTCCTGCCCACTTGAGGCTGTCAGTACATGGCATTTTTCTTTTCGGAACAGGCGCTGGAGCGATCGGGTAATGGATTGTTCATCGTCAACCAATAAAATGAAATGTTCGGACATAATCGTCATGGCAATACACCGTTACTATGTTTATCATATTCCGGGAGCAAATGGGACAGTTACCCGAAATTCAATATATTATGGTCAAAAAAGTAATATTTGAATAATTTCGGACAGAAAAACCCGCATGTTGGCCGAATATCCATGTCCCATATTCGCCACTGGGCTAAATTAGGTTGCGTTCAGAATTGTTTTCAGGTAGTCGAGCAATAACACAAATTGTATTTCCGAGAAAGAAGAAATGATTGTTTAAATTCCAAAATATCCGATATCCCCGAAGCTGAACGAACTCCGCTGGTTTTGATGATGATGGAAGCTATTACCCATCTCAAGGAGGAAAATCATTATTCATCATTCAAATCATATAAATACAGACAGGAACTGAAAAAATATTGTCGGATCAAAACACAGTTCGCAAAAGTATTTGGTTGGCTTGGGTTCTGTTATCCGCCGGGCTGATCGCCACGGCAGTTGTCACTATTTACATCTGGTACCTGCGCTTCACCCAGACAGATGGACAGTTGGAGTATGGCCGCATCTATGGCGTTCTTTCCGCTGGGACGATCATCAGCCTGCTGTTGTTCTGGCTGCACATTTTCCTTTTGAACACCCGATTCAAGGCGCAGCAGTTGGCGGATCAGTTGACCGTGGATATCAGAGAAAGCGAGGAATCATACCACAACCAATTCGTCAACAATTCAGCGGCGATGCTGCTGATTAATCCAGCAGATGGTGCAATTGTTGAAGCCAATGCCGCAGCGATAGGTTTTTACGGCTATCCGAGGGAGCGGTTGCTGACCATGCTTATCACTGACATCAACATCCTGCTTGCTCCCAAAGCCCGGCAGGTCATGCCGTCAGTTTTACCGAAACAGGGCAAGCGGTTCCAGTTCAAACACCGTCTGGCGGATAACTCTGTGCGGGATGTGGAAGTGTCGGCAAGCAGCATCCATTTTGGCGGGCGCAGCATATTGCACTTGATTATTCATGATATCACAGAGCGCAAGCAGGTGGAGGAAATCAAGCATAACGTTCTGCGAACAATTTTGCACGACACCTACGAACGCTATCAGACGGAGGAAATCAAGAACAATGTTCTGCAAACAATTTTGCATGACATTTACGAGCGCTACCAGGCGGAGGAAACCAGGATTGTGCATGATATCACCGAGCGAAATCAGGCTGAGGAAATCAAGCACAACGTTCTGCAAACAATTTTGCATGACATCAACGAGCGCAATCATGCAGAGGAAATGTTACGACAGTCAACCGACCGTTTGACGTTGGCTGCACAAGCAGGTGGTGTGGGCATCTGGGACTATGATGTTGTCAACAACAGGCTGGTTTGGGATGAGCAGATGTTTCGCCTCTACGGAATTACGCAGGATATGTTCGGCGGTGCTTACGAGGCTTGGACGGCTGTGCTACACCCGGAGGACCGGCTGATGGGCGACGAAGAAGCCCAGCTTGCGTTGCGGGGCGAAAAAAAATACGACACGGAGTTCCGCGTTGTTTGGTCAGACGGGACCATACGCAACATCCGCTCTCTCGCACTTGTCCAGCGTGATGCCACCGGCCAACCCTTGCACATGACCGGCACAAATTGGGATATCACCGCGCAGAAGCTGGTCGAGGTGGCCCTGCGTGAAAGCGATGCAAATTTTCGCGCCTTCTTCGAGTCCATGACCGACATGATCACGGTTGGAATGCCTGATGGACGGCTGCTCTTCACCAACGTCGCCGTCACGCAAACATTGGGCTACAGCTCCGAAGAACTCGCGGCCATGCACTTGCTGGATATTTATCCGGCGGATAAGAGACTGGAGGCCGAGGAAATTTTCGCTGCAATGTTACGGGGCGAGCTAGAAAGCTGTCTCCTGCCGCTGGTACGCAAGGATGGCAGCGTCATCCCGGTGGAGACGCGAGTCCGTTTAGGCCAGTGGAACGGCATGAACTGTCTCTTCGGTATATCAAAGAACCTGACTGCTGAGCAGGAAGCGCAGCAGCGCTTCGAACGGTTGTTTCGCAACAACCCGGCTCTGATGGCTCTCACCACCGCAAAGGGTTGGCGGTTCACCGATGTCAACGATGCCTTCCTGAAGTCACTCGGCTATTCCAGAGGTGAGGTCATCGGCAAAACCGTCGCCGAACTCGGTCTCCTCCAGGACACGGAGCAGATGGCCGCGATTGCGGGTAAACTAAGGGCGGATAGGCGCGTCGCCGACTTCGAACTGGCGGTTTTGTGCAAGGACGGGGCGATCCTCGACGGCCTCTTGTCGGGCGAAACAATCAGTATAGCGGAACAGCAATACTTCCTTACCGTTATGGTTGACATTACCGCCCGCAAGCAGGCCGAGGATGGGTTGCGCCACGCCAATGAGACCCTTGAGCAGCGGATTAAGGAGCGAAGCCGGGAGCTGGAGATGTTTTCCTATTCCGTGTCCCATGACCTGCAAGCTCCACTCCGGCATCTGATCGGTTTTGTGGAGCTTCTGAACAAAAAGGCTCCGGAATTCCTTGATGAAAAGATACGTCATTACCTGGCGGTAATCTCGGATTCGGCGACGCAGATGAGTATGCTGGTGGACGGTCTGCTCTCATTTTCAAGGATGGGACGCGCCGAGATGACGGTTGTTCGGGTCAGCTTTGACAAGCTGATCCATGCAGTGTTGAATACTTTGCAGGCAGAGATTGCAGGGCGGGATATTGTCTGGAATATCGGACCTCTGCCCGAGGTCATGGGAGATCCCGTCATGCTCCAGATCGTTGTGATGAATCTCGTCTCCAACGCCATCAAATTCACCCGAAAAAAAACCAGAGCCGAGATTAGCATTACCTGCACTCCCGAGAACGCGGGAGAGCATATTTTTTCTGTAAGAGATAATGGCGCTGGCTTTGACATGAAGCACTATGACAAGCTATTCAAGCTGTTTAAGCGGCTTCATCGTACCGATGATTTCGAGGGAACCGGCGTCGGTTTGGCCAATGTTCTCAGGATCATTCAAAGACATGGAGGCAAGTCTTGGGCGGAGGGGGTGGTTGGGAGCGGAGCTGTTTTCTATTTTTCGCTGCCGTCAATGACCCAAGTTGATGAAAGAAGTTGAGAAATCAGGAATGATGGAAGTTAGGAACCGCTGGCTCGCTGCACTTCGAAACTTCTGCTTTTAACCAAAGCGACGTATAGAGGAATATATGAATGAATTGAAACGGATACTGCTGGTGGAGGACAGTTCCAACGATGTGGAACTGACCCTGGATGCTTTGGCGGAGATACATTTGGCCAACGAGATCAAGTGGCTTAAGGATGGGGAGGAAGTCCTTGATTATCTGCATCTACGGGGTGTTTATTCCGGGCGTGAGCCGGTGAACCCGATCCTGATCCTGCTTGACCTCAAACTGCCCAAGGTGGATGGCGTGCAGGTACTTCAGGATATCAGAAATGATCCCCGACTTCGGACTATTCCTGTTGTGGTACTGACTTCATCCCGTGAGGAAAGCGATCTGGCAAGTTGTTATGCGAACGGGGCGAATGCTTATGTGGTCAAGCCGGTCAATTTTGCGGAATTCATGGAAGCGATAAAGGCGATGGGTGTTTTCTGGGCCGCCATCAACGAGCCTCCGCCGGTCCGAATGGATGACCGGCGGATAAGCCAATTGAAGAAATAAATTGTTAGCTTTCCTGTGTCGGTCAATGTGGTGCAAGCCATCAGGAAACAGGGGTAAACCCGCATCACCTCCCGTGATGTTGGCGGCGATGTGGAAATTTAGCAGGAACCTTTGTCATTTTGTTTGGTGTTGACTTCCTGATACGCGTAAGGCTATACTAAAAAATTTAGGGAACCTTAAACAATCAGTCAGATGTAACTGATACGGCTGGTGGGGTTCCACGTCCTTGCTCTGAATGGTTTCAGGGCTTAATATCCACAAGGAGGCTTTATGA
>Ga0194052_1001195_pt1 | contig 15357 bp, 2 predicted proteins | sample SepL226m_MetaG_FD_160117 | JGI IMG/M metagenome (GOLD analysis project Ga0194052, IMG submission 160117) | Anoxic zone freshwater microbial communities from boreal shield lake in IISD Experimental Lakes Area, Ontario, Canada - Sep2016-L227-6m | ecosystem: Environmental > Aquatic > Freshwater >... | reverse complement strand
TTCCTTGGTCTTCCTGAAGTTAAAATAGATTCTGAAAAAGATCTAGAACAAAACATAGTAGATAATCTCAAGATGTTTCTTCTTGAACTAGGAAAAGGATTTAGTTTTATTTCAAGACAATTTAGAATTAGTTTAGGTAATAATCATTACTATGTAGATTTAGTCTTTTACCATACTATTCTTAAATGCTTTATATTAATTGACCTTAAACTAGATAAAGTTGGATATGCAGATATTGGTCAGATGAATTTATATCTAAACTACTTTAAGAAAGAAGAGAATCAAGAAGACGACAATCCTCCTATCGGTATAGTTTTAACTGCAAAGAAGAATGAAGTAGAAGTGGAATATGCTTTGGGAGGAATATCTAATAATCTCTTTATTGCTAAATATGAAATGTATTTACCAAAGAAAGAAGTCTTGGAAAATAAGATTAGGGAAATAATAGAAAATAGTTAGGTATAATATATAAATATCTTTATAAAAGAAACTTTGTTAATTAAGTTTCTTTTTTGTTTTTACTTCGGATAATTTTGTCATCCTTCCTCAAATTATATATATTATTAACGTCTATATTTGTATTTATTAGACATTAGTAAAACACCTGTAAATGCAGAGTATACTTGAAAAAATCAGGATTAAACTAACTAGATATATTTATCTTGTTAAGTACCAATTCTTCACAAAGAAAATTACCATAATAAAATGGCAACTTAATGCCTTTGCAATTACTTGTATATTACTTGGAGGTTTCCTAGTTGCAAGTATTGGAGTTCTTCCAAAACTTCTTGCACTTAATGAAACAAATTTCACTATTCAACAAGCAGGAGATTCAAATTTCACATTAGGAACAGTAACAAACGTAACAGCAACTGCTTCAAATATAACTTTGGCAAAAGATCCTAGCTGGTATTCACTTAATTGGAACTATAAACGACAATTAACAATTAAGAATACTTCAGCATCTACACTTAATGCTAATTCATCTTTTACAATCTCTGTAGATACAACCTCTCTTGAAAGTGTGTTAACTAATTGTAATGATCTAAGAGTTGTATATCAGAATACTACTGAATTACCTCTAACTATCCGAAGAGAATTGGGATCTACTGGATGTAATGATTCAAAAGTAACTAACTTAACATTTCCAATACAAGCGAGTTTAACTACTGGATCATCAGATTCAACAAATTATTTTCTATACTATGGAAACGCATCAGCAAGTGCTCAAGGATCAAATGGATACTCAATTCCAGGAGGTCCAACAGCAACATTAGTTTGTTCGTTTAGTGGAAATTCAACTTGTGAGACAGGACAAACACCAACAACTGAAACAGGAGCAATAAGATATTCTAATAAAAGTGCACTTTTATTAGATGGAATGAACGATAGCCTCACAATCCCAGTAGCTGGAAGTGTAGGGGGATTAACTGCTTGGACTGTAGAATTTTGGGCTAATAGTAGCACATGGAATGCAACTTCTCCTGCCGATGAAAGAATTATGACACTTGGTGGATCTTATCTTCATAGGTTTGGTGGATTAAGATGGTATTTAGGTTTCCAAGGGCAAGGAGGATTGAATCCTACTATTTACCAAACATCTGGATATCCAAGTAATAATGTATGGCATCATATGGCAATAAGTTATGATGGTTCCAATGTGCGAACATTTACAGATGGCACTCTTATTAATACAGCTGCATTTGTTGGAACACCATATTCTGCTGGAACAACTATTTCATTCTATGGAGTATCTAATAAATTTCAATTTGAATTAGACGAATTAAGAGTTTCAAATATTGCTAGATATACATCTTCATTTACTCCACAAACATCTCCATTTATTACAGATGCAAATACAAAATCTCTTTATCATTTTGATGAAAATGGAGATGATCCTAGAAACACAGGGAAAGCAATAGATGCATCAGGAAATGGTAACAATGGAACAATTTCTGGTGCAAAGTATGTAGGAGGAATGGTTGGAATAGATGGAAGCTCAACAGATACTGGAAAGTTTAGCAACCAATCTGTAGCATCTCATAGTGGGGGATTAGTAGAAGAAGGAACTACAAATCTTATTACTAATCCATCTTTTGAAAACGCATCTTACAATACAAATTGGTCAACAAACTATATGACCTATGCTTCTGGATCTTCTACGTTTACTCCTAATATATCTAAAAGGAATAGTCCAGGTCCATTTGCAGCAGGACCTATGAGTCAAGGTAAATATCTTTCAAATGAAACAGCTAACGGAACAGATACAATATCTACAACAAGAGGTTCCCAAATAAGTGGAAACTTTTATCAGAACTTGGATACGAATCAGGGAAGTGTAGTTCTATGGTTAACTCCTGAATGGAATGGAAATGATGGAATGAATCATAATGTATTTACAGATGGTTCTGGGGTAGTAGATATATTCGTATCAACTAATTTAACTTTTTTTAACAATGGTGCATTTATCATAGGACCTTCAACTACTGCTTGGACTGCAGGAAGTACATATAACATAGTAGTAAGTTGGGATGTGAACAATACAATAGATGGAACAAATAAAGTTAGATTTTCAGTTAATGGTGTAAATACATATGGAACAAATGCTGGAATGAATAATGCTGCTCCAGGAAGTAATATATATATAGGTAACCAGCAAGGTAACTATAGATCTGTAGATGGAATTATTGAAGGTTTAACAGTATACAGAAGAGTTCTTTACGATGGTACATATGGTACTAATGTAGGAAATGGAAATGAAATATCTTTAATATATAACTCTGGAACTGGAAAAGATCCAACTCAAATAACTGGTTCTTGGGATATTGTACTTGCAGTCCCAACAAATAGTACAACAGGAACACTTGGAACTACTGGAGAAGCTTGGAGTCATCCACATTCAAGTAATGCTATAGGAAATGGAGGGTTTATGATGGGATCTTCATTTGCTTCAGATGGATTTAGTAACTTAGATGGAAATGGATCGTTAGTATTTAACGGCACAACAAATAACTACGTTACGATTAGTCCAAATTCAGCACCAATTGGAGCAAATCCATGGACTGCTGAAGCTTGGGCAAATCCCGACGATAATGCACTTGCAGCCTGGCAGAGTAACGTAATTGCATGGGGTAGTCATGATGCTTCTCAGCGTAGTGCAAGGATTCAAATGGTAAAAGGCCAAGTTGCATTTGAGTCATATAACGGTCCTGGTACTTCATATACGTTTGGTTCACCACAAGTTGGTATTTGGCATCATATAGCAGCTTCTTACGATGGCACTTACGTTAGACTTTATGTGGATGGAATTTTAAGAGGAACATCAGGAGCTGGAACCTTGGTCCTTCCCTCAGCAAGTCTATATATTGGTGGAGATGGAGGACTAAATAGAAACTTCTCAGGAAAAGTAGATGATGTAAGAATATGGAATTATGTAAGAAGCCAAGCAGAAATTTCTGCAAATATGAATAAAGAACTTGTTGGAAATGAAGCCGGATTAGTAGGTTATTATAAATTAAACAATGAAGGTGGGAATACAATCACAGATAGTTCAAGTGGTGCACACAATGGAACAAAACCAGCTGCTGTTACTTGGTCACAAGAATCGCCGGTTTTAATTTCAAATTTAGCAACAAGTGAAAGGATATTTAACGGTGGATATAAGTGGACAAATAGCGTTGCAAATCAGGGAATGTACAAGGATATTGTTACAACTGCAGGAACGGCATTTACTATTAGAGCTTTAGCCAACAGTGATGGAACATCTATACCAAAGATAGTATTCTACGATCAGACTAATGGAGCAGAAATTGGAAGTATGACTGGAACAAATACATCAACAAAAGGTTCTCCTAATGTATTAATATTCACCGGACAAGCTCCAGCAGGATGTACATCCATTAGAATTAAGTTAATCAATACCCAATCTAGTGGAACTGTATATTGGCATCAGGTGGAAGTGCTAGGAAATATTCTTTCAAATCCATCTTTTGAGGCAGGCTCAGGAACACCATGGGTTCCTACAGGATGGAATAATAATGGTTATTTAACAGGAGAGCTAACTCAGGATCTATCATCAAAAAATTCTGGGTCAAGTTCATTAAAAGTGATTAATTCATCTGGTTTCCATTATCTTAGAAAAAATTTTTCACTTACTGATTTAAAATATTATGATTCAGGTATATGGACTTCTGGAACATCACGTGTTGGTTTTGGAGGTAATGGAGGATGTGGAAATGGTTTCATGAATTATCAGAATACTTCTGGTACAACTATCGGTTTAAATCCACCTTCGTCAGGTTCTGGATTTACATTTGGTGTTATGAGATTCAATGGAACTGGTTGTCCAGATTGGGACATCTCTACGTCAAGTGGTGCAAATTTTTCAATGGACGATTCATATACATATATTTTAAATGATGTTTCTCTTACAGTAACCCCAGTATCTCTAGCAAACTCTACAGAAACATCTGGAGTTAGAGTAGATGGAACAGATACACTAACTCAACCAGTAAGTAATCTATCTGCAACATCTGGTGTAATTAAATTTAAATATACTCCAAGACATAATGCAGCAGATATGCTTAAATTTGGGAATAATCAGCCGTACATTATAGATGTTTACGGTAATGCTACTAACTACATTAGGGCCTATTGGTCAGCAGCTAATATTATTACATTAGATATTAACGATGGTAATGGAGATAGATTTGATTCATGGGATGCAACAGGTGCAATTGTTGCAGGAACAACATACAATTTTGAAATTTCCTATTCTTCAACTCAAATTCTTTTAAAAGTAGATGGAGTAACTAAAATATCTATGACTCAAAGTGCTACATGGTGGACATCAGGTGGAGCAACTGGTGCTGTTGCTGCATATGCACCAACTGGAGCTGCATCTCTTGCAGCATCTTATACTAATCTTGTTAATCCTGGAACAAATAATGCAACACCTCAAGTAGCTCCAACTTGGGATTCCGTTAATGGATGGAAAGGAAATGGAACTTCGGTGTATATGTCTACTGGATTAGTACCAACTGAAAACTGGTCCATGATAGTTCGTGCCAGTGGTATAACTGCAGCAAACTACTTTGCTCTTGCAGGAATGGCAAATGGTGGAGGAATTGGAAACCATGGATTCTATATTGCAACAATGAATGGCTCTGCATATATTAACGATGGATATAGAAATGCTACCGCTTTAGTTCCTATGCCTACATCTGCTAATTTTGCAATTAGTGGAGATAATGTAGGTGGTATGAATGCCAGTTACTATAATGGTGCTAAAGTAGATGCACATGCAAGAGGATATGCACTTGGATCTGGAGATATTTACATTCTTGCTATGAATAATGGAAGTAATGTTGCAAATAGTTTTGGTAATCAGTACATACAATCTTTAGCAATCTTTAATACTGCTTTAACTGCTAGTCAAATCACATCGGTAATTGGTGCAATGAATATGGTAACTCCACTTTCATTCTCAGTAGTCCCAACTACTGCATACTTTGGATCTAAACAAGATGGTACAGGGCAAGCAGATGCAACATTTACAAACTTTACTACACTAACTCCAACTTTAAATACAACATCTCCATTTATGAAGTTTGGTAGTAATAGTGCAAAACTAGTAAATGGTGGAACTATTGGAGATGAATACACAACAACTATTAATGTTGGAAATACTTCGGCATATACTTTAAGTGCATATGTCTTCGATGGTACAACTGGAAATATTGGTGGAGTTGTAAACAATACAGTTGCTGAATTGTTCTATAACAACAACACTGTAACCACTAACTATATAGATATGGGAGGTGGATGGTGGAGACTTATTGGATACATAACTGGTGTTAATGCAAATGCCGTGTATGGAGTACAAGTAAAGGCTGGTAAAACAATATATTTGGATGGAACTCAACTTGAAAATAAAGCTTACTTTACAACTTATGCAGATGGTTCTCTCGGAAGTAACTATTCATGGAGTGGTACAGCAAATAATTCTAGTAGTACCAGAACTGGAGGGACTTTGGCATATAGTCCGACAGGTGTATTAAATGGAACATCTGGAGCATTTAGTTTTTGGATTAATTTCCCATATTGGCAAACATCTTCAGGTGGATGGCTTGACGTAATAGCATCAGGAAATTGGACAGCTAACAATGCAGTAGATCTTTTTATTAATCCTTCTGGCAATAACGTAATTTTCGACTATAAGAGTAATGGGACTGCAAATAATGGAAGAGTTGGTACTTCGAAATCTTTACTTGGATGGCATCATATTGTTGGGACTTGGGCAAGTAATGATCAGAGACTTTACATAGATAATTCGCTAATTGGGCAAGATACTTCAGTAGACAATAACGCAGTTCTAAGTTCCCCATTGAGATTGGGTGGACCTCTTGGTATGACCTTTTCAGATTTAAGAGTATTCAATCAATCATTATCAACAGCTCAAGTAGGTGATATATATAACCAGAGTTTAGGGATATATTCTCAGAGTGCTACTAATCAGGCAAAATATGTAACAACTGGTACATGGGAATCTCCAGTTATTAATCTTAATTCAAATGCAGCTTGGGGAATATCTCCTAACTTTGTTTCAACTGAAACACTAAATGGAAACACTGTAAGTTATCAAGTAAGAACAAGTCCAGATGCAAGTACTTGGACATCGTATACTACCAACTCTGGAACTTCTCCTAACTATAGTATAAATGCTCTAGCTCAAAGATATATTCAAGTTAAAGCAACATTAAATTCTTCAACTCAAATTACAACTCCAACAGTTAGTGGATTAAGTGTCCACTATGTTCAAGATACAACTCCTCCTATTACTAATGCTTCTAATACGACTATGAAGAGTAATGCAACTGGAAGAGATATTACTAAAACTACTGGATGGACAAATGATCAGTCTCCATATTTTAGATGGGATTTAGGAGCAGATAATGTAGGTGGAAGTGGAATTAAAGGGTATTGTTTATCTTTAAGCCAAACATTGTCAGATGATCCAGCATCTCAAAAAGGATTACTAGGAACTTCTCCAATTAGTACTGCAGGATCTAATTGTCAGTTTATTGTAGGAACTAATGAAATAGATTTTAGTAATGTTAATCTCAGAGGTAATACATGGCTTAGTACATCAAATAATCCATACTATTTAAATATCAAAGCAATAGATAATACTGGTAACACATATCCAACAAGTGAAACTTTTGATTTTTTGTATGACGATATCCCTCCAACGAATGTTACATCATTCTCAACACCACAGAATTCATTCGCTAGTGTAGATGATATCTATTTTAATTGGCCAATAAGTGGAGCAGGAATTGCATCAGATGCAAATTCTCAGTTACTTGGATACCAATATTCTTTAAATAATGAAACAGATTGGACAGGAAGTGATACTAGTTCTTCTTTAGGAATAGATTATATTCCTATTAACCATACCCAACCTTTCTATCTTACTATCGCAAGAGACTCATCTCACATTCAAATGGGAAATAACACAATATATTTCAAAGCTATAGATATTGCAGGGAATAAATCTACAATAAGTAGATCAGCATTAATATCTTATGGTGGAGATGCTCCTAAGTTTGCAGATGGATCTTCAATTACTGTAACACCAAATGTATCTACAAGTAATATGTATTCGGTATCTTGGCCAAATGTAGTTGCCTCTCCAGGTCGAACCTTCAAGTCCTACTATTACATGATAAACACAACTCCTCCTAATATATTAAGCACAATTCTAAGTAATTCAAATATATATATTCCAACCACATCTACTTCAATACCTGAAGGAAAGCTTGTTGGTGCTGTAAAAGGACAAAATACAATATATGTAGTTGCAATAGATGACCATAACAACTATTCAGCAGGTAATGCTTTATCTAAAACATATACTCTAGATTCAACACTTCCAGATCCTGCACTTAATCTTAGAGCAGCAGATACATCTATTAAAAGTGTAAGTCTATGGAGTGTATCTCTTGCATGGGAAGAACCTGTTTACAAAGGAACTGGTGCACTTAAATATGAGGTAGATAGATCTGAAGATAATATTAACTGGACTAAAGTATCTGAAACAAATGGAACAGCATATGTAGATACAGTTCCATTTTCAAAGAGATATTACTACAGAGTTGGAAGTATGGATAATACAGATCAGTCTAGAGCTAATCCTAGTTTCTCATTATCTGTAAGTATTCTTCCAAAAGGATCTTATACAGTTCCAGCTCCGCTTGTATCTTCTCCTGTAACTACAGGGATAACTACAAGAAGAGCAACAGTAAGTTTCGTAACAGCAAGATCGGCAGATAGCAGACTTGCGTTTGGAATAGAACCTGGGAAATACTTTGAAGCTGAAATATCTATATCAACTCAAACAACAACCCATGTTATACCTCTTGCAAGTCTTCTTCCATCTACAACATACTATTATGTTGCAAAATGGACAGATGAAGATGGGAATATTGGAACATCTGCTGAACAATCTTTTGTTACAAATCCTGCACCTCTTACAAAGGATGTGAGTGTTAAGTATGTAAATACAAATTCAGCACAAATACAATTCACTACTAAAGATGCTTCTAAAGTTAAGATATATTATGGCAAAACAACTCAATTTGGTGGTTTGCAGGAACTTCCTACAAGTGTTAATGAATCTAAGTACACAGCTATACTAGATAATCTTGAAGATGGAACTAAGTATTACTATAGAATTAACACATTTGACACTGAAGATACTGAATATGAAGGAACAGTTCTAGATCTTACAACTCTTCCTAGACCAAAAGTTTCAGATGTTAAGCTTCAACAAATTAAAAATACTGCTGAAACAAGTATTCTAGTGACTTGGACATCTAATACTGAAGTTACATCTATAGTTACTTTCTATCCAGAGACAAAAATTAATTTAAGTAGAGATTCAGTAAATATTAACTTACAAAAGGGAGATCATAAGATGACACTTTCAGGTCTTCTTCCAGATACTACATATAACTTACTAGTAAAAGGAGTAGATAGAATAGGTAACGAAGCACGATCTGATGTAGTTAAGTTCACAACAGCAACAGATACAAGAGCACCTTCCATATCTGAAGTATCTGTGGAAGCTTCTCCTTCTGATGTAACAGAAACTGTAAGTGGAAAGAAGACTACTCAAATAATAGTTAGCTGGAAAACAGATGAACCAGCAACATCTAGAGTAGAGTATGGAGAGAATACTGGAGATGTATACAATTACAAGACACCAGAAGACAATAATCTTAAGACTGATCATGTTGTAATAATATCTAATTTAAGTGCCAGTCAGATATATCACTTAAGAGCAATATCTCAAGATAAAGCAGGTAACGAAGCTAAGTCGGTAGATCAGGTATCTATTACTCCAAATCCTAATGATAACGCCCTAGATCTCATAGTTAAAAACTTCAGAAATATCTTCGGATTCTAGAATATATAGTAAGAATTTCCTTTCCTGTGCTAAAATACTGCCATAAATGTTTTCTTTAACAATATGGCAGAGATACCTTCAACAAAAGAGATTAAAAGTGATGCATTATGGAGAACCATATATTTGGGAACTGTTTTAACTGCTGGTGTTATCAGCGGAATTGCTGTTAATCATATGGATAATCAGGCTGTTGCAAATGGATTTGCAAGTTTAAGAGGATTCATGCTTTTTGCTAACTTGGGAGGTGCAGGAATGTATGGAATTAAATCCGCATTATATGGCGCTAAAGTTGTTGAGTTGAAAGAGAAATCAGATAATGTAGTTTTACGTGGAGTACTTAAAGAGGTTAACGATGCAAAGGAAGCATATGAAGCAAAAAGAACTAACGCTATAATGAATGCACTTACTTTTGCTGTTTCTCTAGTACCTTACCTCATTGTAATTCCTAAGTAATTTATATATCCAAATACTAAGAAAATACTCTTGTAATATTTGTTATCATTTCCCAAATTATATATATTATATATGTCTAAAAATATATATATTCACGTCTATGTAAAATATAGGGAATATGGCTGTGTTACTTGAACAATTAAAGATTATTACTAAAAGATACTTATATAAGATTAGGTATCAGTTCTTCACAAAGAAAATTACCATTATTAAGTGGCAATTTAACATCTTTGCAGTAACACTTCTTGTCGTTGGATTAACACTTGGAGTATATGTTTCTGCATCTGGAATTATTCGAATTGTTAAAGCATGGAATGAAACAACATATTCAATAACTCATTCAGGAGATACAGAACTTACATGGGGAAGTTCAAATGGAACAGTAGTAACAACATCTAATCTAACTTTGGATAAGAATACAAATTGGTTTAATCTTAATTGGGATTATAAAAGACCTCTAAAGATAAAGAACACATCAGGATCAATTCTTCATACAGGATCTAGTATTACAATTAACATAGATTCATCTGCTTTAGAAAGTGTATTAGCAAACTGTAATGACATAAGAGTGACATACCAATCTACTAATGAATTACCTCTTAAGGTAGTAGCTCAATCTGGTAATTGTCAGACCTCAAAAGTAACAACACTAACATTCCCAATAAGGGGAGATATAGCTTCAGGATCTGAAGATACAACTAACTATGCTTTATTCTATGGTAACTCAGGAGCTAGTGCACCAGTATCTACTTCAGGGTATTCAATAGAAGGAGGACCAAGTGCAACAATGGTGTGTTCATTTAGTTCATCTACAACATGTGAGACAGGACAAACACCATCTGCATCTACAGGTGCTATTAGGTATTCAAATAAGAATGCTTTGTCGTTTGATGGAATAAATGATCAAGTGGCTTTAACAAACTTTAACTTTACTTCCACAAATAAATTTACACTTGAAGCTTGGATATATCCTACTGATAATGGTGGTTCTGCAAGAATAATTATTGGAAAGAATTCTGCATGGCCAGTTCCATGGACTTTTTTGGAAAATTCAGGGTATCGGTTACAAATTTCAATGACAGGAGCTATTGTAAGTACAGGTAATAATGTTATTTCACCAAATACTTGGCAACATGTCGCTGCAACATATGACGGTTCTGCGACACCTAAAATTAAAATATTTGTAAATGGACAGTCACAAACTCTTGGAACTCAAAGCAGTGTTCCTTCTACTATCTCAAGTGATAGTAGTCTAGTAGGAATTGGTAATACTAATCCAGGAACTTCTTATTTTAAGGGATTAATGGATGAAGTTAGATTTTCAGATAACGTTAGATATTTAAATAATTTTTCGACCCAAACAAACCCTTTTATCAGGGATGCAAATACAGTTGGACTTTATCATTTTGATGAAAATGGCTCTGATCCAAGATCTGCAAACACAGCTTTCGATGATTCAGGTAACTCTAATAATGGAACAATTTCTGGAGGAGCAAAATATGTATCTGGAATAATAGGAGTGGATTCAAATGCTGTTCAATCTCAAGTAGCCAATCAATCATTTGCATCTCATCAGGGAGTATTTGTAGAAGAAGGAACAACAAATAGAGTAAAGAATCCAAGTTTTGAAACTAACATAACAGATTCATGGACAGGTAAATCTAATATTAACTTTACAACATCTCAAGTAGATGCCGATGGTAATGCTCTAGTAGGATCTAACAATATTAAGGATGTATTCTTTTATGATACAACAAAGGATTCAGATGGGGGAGCGTGGAGGAACAATGCAACAGCTCAATCTAAGAGTTGGTATACAGAAGCTTTTTCAACTACAAGAGGTAAGAAGAGAGAGTTTCCTGAGAAAGCGTATATAGTAGCATCAGATACTTCAGTGTCGATTATTGATGCGGTAGAGAATAAGCTGTGGATGAGATTTATTGGTACGTGGAATAATATGTTAAAAAGAGACCAAGGTTCTCCTCAATCTAGTTATTCAATGGTATATGCTATTAATGGTAAGCTTTACGCAGGAGTAAATGGTGGTGCATTTGGTGGAACTTCTGGAGGTTTGTCTGCAGTAAACTTCATAACTGATTCTGGTGTTGTGTATAAAGCTCAATCCACTGGAAGAAGAATGACATATAATGGAAATATTTCTCAAAGAAACTCTGCACTAGATCTTGATGGTGTTCCTGTATCTCCTTTCCTGATTACTGATATGGTAAATGATGTTTCAGTTCAAGTAATTTCTGGTAAAACATACGTAGCAGTAGCAACAGATGGAGGTGTATCAGTTATAAATGAAACAGATGGTACAGTTGTAAATTTCTATTCTTCTTCTCAAACACAAACATATAAGAATGTAGTGTTAACTTCAAATGGAGTATATTTTACATATAATAATGGTGCGACTACTAATCCTTGGAGACTTGGTGTTGTGTATACATCATCAGCTGCATGGACAGCAGGAATAACAACAATTCATAGTTCATCAACATTAAGTGGGTACTATGTTGCTGGACCTTCAGTGCAAATTGCTACAGTAACTAACGGTATGATTGTATCTCCTGGAACAAATTACTGGGGATTTAATTCTCTTTATGTAACTCAAGGTACATCAACTATCGATGGTACAAGTAACACGATATATTTGGGAAATGGTGTCGGTGTGAATGTTATTCAAGAAAAAAGAGGAGATGAAACACACGGGTCTGTAAAATTTTATGATAAGGATCGTGTATCTGAAGAAATGTACGGAGTTATTAAAGGACAGTGGGGATTTTGGGAAACTATATCAACAGAAGCAAATCAATTTAAATCTTCAGGATATTTAGATACAGGGAAAATGAGTCAAGCAGTCTCAATGTATGGAAATGTAGCAGGAACTACTGGATCAACTCTTACATTTAACAGAGGAGCTCAAATATCTGGAAATAACTATGAACATATTAATACTAATCAAGGAACGATAAGTTTTTGGTTTAAACCAAGTTGGAGTGGGAGTGATACTATAACAAGAAGCTTATTCACAAATTACGGAACAGCTGGAAATGGTGCAATACATATATATAAAGATACACGCTTAAGAATGACTCTCTATGGATTAGCTGGTTACGTTAACATAGATCCTAGTAGTATTGTGGCAGGTAATTGGTATCATGTAGTTTTCCGTTGGAATAGTCAAAATCCTGTTAGTACAACCTATTACAGTGATGCGTATTTTAATAATACTCAATCTAATGGTACTTCAGCTGCATGGACACCTGGAACATTTAATCCTAAACAATATATTGGATCATATTTCGATGGTACTTCTCAGGCACAATCTCTAATTGATGATTTTGCAATCTATGATAGAGTTTTAACGACTGCAGAAATTACATCATTATATAATTCAGGAAATGGAAATGAAGCAGGATATGTAGCAGATTCTTCCCTCAAGTTTTATGCAAAGATGGATGGAAGTGGAACATTAAATCCTGTGACATATAACGGGGGAGCGAGTAGCAGTAAGATGACTAGAGCTTCGTCAGAGTTAACAGGTGGGACTAATATTCTTTTGAATGGGAATATGGAGGTCTCCGCTGGAGGTGTACCTACAAACTGGACAAATGGTGGAGCAACGTTGTCTGATGCTGAAGCAAATAATATTTTATATGACACTCGTTCTCAAAAAGTTACTGCTACTGTGAACACTGGATTTTACCAAGTTGTGACAGTGTCTTCTGGTAGTAACTATCATTTTAGTGGTTGGATAAAAAGCGATGGTACGAATGATGTTGGATTTTATATATGGGATGTTAATAACTCAGCATACATAGTACCACGTACTTCTGGTAGCGCTCATACTACAAGTGCTACTTGGACAAATATTTCTTATGATTTTAAGATTCCTTCGGGATGTACAAGCATACATGTTGGTCTACGCTCTATTTCTGGTAGTACTTTCGACTATTATGTAGATAACGTTTCTGTCACTCCCAACCTTATCGACAATGGTGGGATGGAAGGGACGTATTCAGGAGGAGTGGCACCGAGTTGGACTGCGTATGGAAGTCCGATTACTCTAGCCGATGAAACAACTACTATCCATAGTGGTAGTCATAGCCAAAAAGTTGTGACGGGTGACAATACACAAGGAATTTTAAGCGCTGGATTTACCGTGACAGCAGGGCAATCATATTTAATATCTGCTTGGGTATATTTAGTTTCTGGTGGTGTGCAATTTGCTAGAAATTCTGGATCACTACCTGGTACAGCATCAATCACTTTCAGTACAGCTGGGTCGTGGACTAAGTTGACTATTGTTAGTCAAGCGACTGGCACGGGCACTGAAAACATGAGAGTTAAAGCATTGAATGCAGCTACGTATTATATCGACGACGTCTCCGTCACCCCTCTTGATAATGTAGCACTTTCCCTTAAATCCTGGGCATCAGTATCAGATTCATCAGGTATGACCAGTTCTCTTTCAGTTCAAGGATCATCAACAGGAGTTCAATCATTAGCAGCAGGTGTAAGAAACAGTGCATTAACATTTGATGGATCAACTGGATATTTAAGACAACAAACTATAGCAACAAACATAGGAACACTAACATACTCAACAGGTAATGATACAACAACAGCTCAATTTGAAGATGATAGTACGGACTTTGGAACATATCAAACCACATCAGGAAATGCCCTTTACATGATTGTTATAACCAACTCAGATAACACAGTGACTTGGGGATATTTAGGAACTGCAAGTGGAACAGGGAATAGGGATATAACTATATATACAACTAAGGCTAGGGCAACAAGAGGATGGAATTTAACTGCCCCTATAGCTGGATCAAAAGTACCAGTAGGATATGAGATAAGGAAAACTGATTTCCAGATAACTGGAGATTTAAGTGTCGGAACTTGGTTTAAGGATATTGATGATGCAAGAGTATTTCACGGCCTTATATCAAAATATAGTTCCGCAAATGTTGGTGCTGATTGGTTTTTAAGAATATATAATGACAATTTGGATTTTAGTCAAAGTGGAGGAACGCCTCTTACTGGTACTACATTAGTTAACAACAACACTTGGCATCATGTTGTAGCTACATATAATAGTACAACTAAGGATAGAAAAATATACTTAGATGGTAATCTTGAAGCAAGTGATAATAATGTTTCAGCTATTCCAAATACACCTAGCTCAATTCAAATAGGTTTAGACTTTACTTCAGGAAGAAATATGAATGGCTCAATAGATGAGCCATTTGTAGTCGACGGTGTTATATCTCCCACTCAAATCCTCGACATGTACAATAAAGGACTAGGAGCTCTTAATCATGCAACTAAATCGGATCAAAAATTACAAGGTACAACAAGTAACGTACAAAGTGTTTGGGGATCATCAGATGGAACAACAATATATGCAGGAACAGACACTGCAT
>Ga0194052_1001194_pt1 | contig 15363 bp, 12 predicted proteins | sample SepL226m_MetaG_FD_160117 | JGI IMG/M metagenome (GOLD analysis project Ga0194052, IMG submission 160117) | Anoxic zone freshwater microbial communities from boreal shield lake in IISD Experimental Lakes Area, Ontario, Canada - Sep2016-L227-6m | ecosystem: Environmental > Aquatic > Freshwater >... | reverse complement strand
ATATGCTTGAGGCGGTCACCGGAGAATTTGTTCCCCGCAATCTTGAGGATTCATGGGCAGTGCAGCGTCAGGATGGCTCATGGCTGCTCGACGGGCTTATTCCTGTTCCCGAGCTTAAAGATACGCTTGAGTTAAAGAGTGTTCCAGATGAAGACAAGGGGCTTTATCATACGCTCAGTGGTTTGATGATGTGGCTCCTTGGCCGTATGCCGCAGACTGGTGACGTTGTGATCTGGGAAAACTGGAACCTTGAAATTGTAGACCTTGATGGCCAGAGGATCGATAAAGTGCTTGCATCGAAAATCACTGAACCCCAAAAGCAAGAAGCTGGTAACTCAGAACAGACTCCTCATGCTGAATGAACGGCACCTCAATGAACGATTTGGCGTTAAGCTCGCAGAGGATGATGCAGGTCGAGGGTAGTTTCAGCCCCGCCAGGGCAGCGTGTTGGTTGGTAGCAGGGGTTCAAACCCCGGGTATGATTAACAATTTAAATGGGTAACCAGTTATGGAACATCAGAATCCAGATTGTTTGTTTTGCCGGATAGTGCGCGGAGAGATCCCCGCTAAAATTGTCTATCGCAACGATCATGTGCTTGCCTTCAGGGACATTTCTCCTGTTGCTCCGCAGCATGTTCTTATCATTCCGCTCAAGCACATTGCCTCTCTCAGCAATCTCACTCCGGAAGATGAAGCGATAGCCGGACACATTCTTCTTGCTGCCGGGACAGTGGCAGAAATCCTTGGTATCAGAGAGTCAGGCTACAGGGTCGTTTTTAATTCCGGCGCTGATGCCATGCAGAGTGTTTTTCATATTCACGGCCATTTGATTGGCGGAAAACCTATGGGTTGGCCTCCCTTTCCCGGCTAGTCCTGGCATGCATCACTTGATAACCCTGCAATTATTTGTTGTTCCTTGCTGTTATATAGGTTATAATTAGTCCGGTTTTTATTTTTTGAGTTTAATGAGATGAAGCGATGCGTTTATCTGAATTAAAAGTTGGCGACAAGGCTGAAGTGACGGCGGTAAAGGCTGAGAGCGCAACGCGCAGAAGGATTATGGACATGGGCCTGATAAAAGGGACTCGATTCAGGGTGGTCAGAGTGGCGCCGCTTGGCGACCCGATGGAAATTTCTTTCAAGGGACTTTATCTGGCCATGAGAAGAAATGAGGCCGAAGGGATTTTGGTTGAAAAACAGTCTGGCTGAAGTACGGAGTGATGATATGAGTGAAGGTAAAGAGATTCGTATTGCGCTTGCAGGGAATCCAAACTGCGGAAAAACCTCGCTTTTCAATGCACTGACCGGTGCTCATCAAAAAGTCGGAAATTTTTCAGGAGTTACGGTTGAAAAGCATGAAGGGTATCTCGATTACAAGGGGTATCGGATTGTGGTCGTTGATCTGCCGGGAATTTACTCTCTCACGCCCTACTCCCCGGAGGAAATTGTCACCAGGGAGTATCTCATTAAGGAACCCCCTCATGTTGTGGTCAATGTGCTTGAGGGGCCAAACCTTGAGCGCAATCTTATTTTGACAACGCAGCTCATGGAGCTCGAAGTTGATTTCCTTGTCGCACTCAACATGATCGATGAAGTTGAGGAAAAGGGTATTGTCATTGAGATAAAGCAGTTGCAGAAGCTTCTCGGCTGCCATATTATTCCGACCTCGGCGAAAAAGAGTACCGGGATTGATTCACTTCTTGATCATGTTATCCGAGTCTCCCGAAAAGAGATTGAAATCCAAAAAAACAAGCTTTTTTTTCGACCTGAAGTTGAGTCATCGGTGGAAAAAATTACCGATATGCTCACTCATCAGCCTGAACTCGTCGGATACAATGCTCGATGGCTTGCCATAAAGCTTCTGGAGAACGATCGGGAAGTCTATCACGAGGTACAGCGTCATCCGGTATGGGTCAAGGTTGAGCTTGCTCTTCAGGATGCTCTCCGCGAAGCTGAACGACTGCATGATTCTGAGCCGGAGATGCTCATTACCGAGGATCGCCACGCCTTTATTCGCGGCGCCATACAGGAGTGCGTCCGGCAACCGGGAGGCGCAAAGGCCACCGCCAGCGATTATATTGACATGGTGGTGCTCAACAGGGTACTTGGGCTGCCGATCTTTTTACTGGTGGTCTGGGCGATCTTTCAGTTGACCTTTACCCTTGGCTCGCCTCTTATGGGCGGCCTGCAGTTTCTTTTTGGCATTATTGCCTCAGCCGTCTCGCCTCTTCTTCCCAATGAGACGCTTCGCTCGATTGTCATTGACGGCATTATTGCCGGCGTTGGAGGCGTTTTGGTCTTTCTTCCCAATATTGTACTGCTCTTTATCGGGCTCTCTTTTCTGGAGGCATCAGGTTATATGGCGCGCGCCGCCTTTGTGATTGACCGGGTCATGCACCGTTTCGGTCTGCACGGCAAATCCTTTATCCCCATGATTACAGGGTTTGGCTGCTCCATTCCGGCGATCATGGCTACACGGACGCTTAAAAGTCGTACGGACAGGCTGGTCACCATCATGATTATCCCCTTCATGAGTTGCGGCGCCAAACTTCCGGTTTATGTGTTGCTGACTGCCGCTTTTTTTGCGCCGGATGTCGCCGCAAACGTCATGTTCGGTATCTATCTTCTTGGTATTGTCGTTGGTCTCTGGACGGCATTGATCCTGAAAAAAACGGTGATGAAGAGTGATTCAGAGCCATTTGTCATGGAATTGCCCCCATACCGATGGCCGACCTTCACCTCCGTATTTTTTCAGGCAAAGGTAAAAGCGTTGATGTACCTGAAAAAAGCCGGGACGCTGATTTTAGGAGCGGTTATCATTATCTGGGCAGTAAGTAACTATCCTCGTAATGGCGCACTGGACGCAAAGCTGTCGGCAGAACGCATCTCTATTGCCGGGAGTGGCATGGATGCTGCTGAACAAAAGAGACTCACGAGAGACCTTGACCTGCGTATCAAGTCGGAGCAGCTTGAGTATTCTCTGGCCGGAAGGGCGGGCAAAGTTCTTGAACCACTGATCAAACCTCTCGGCTTTGACTGGAGGATTGGTATTGCCCTTGTGACCGGTCTGGCGGCCAAGGAGGTCGTTGTTTCTACCCTCGGTACCATTTACTCCATCGGCCAGAGCGACGGCGCACCTGTCGAGCTGAAAACAATTCTCAGGCACGACCCCTCATTCAGCAGGGCAACGGCACTGAGTCTTATGGTCTTTGTGTTGCTCTATATTTCCTGTGTCGCGGCTATCGGCGTGATGAAGAAAGAGGTTGGCCGCTGGCGCCCCGTGCTGCTTTATTCGGCCTACTCTCTTTCGGTGGCTTGGGTACTTTCATTCATTGTCTATCGGCTTGCTCTTCTTGTAGCATGATGTTGGAGGTTTCTTCAACAGCATTGGAAATCAGCCCGCTCTCTTCTGCTTTCAGGATAATATCGTCGACTGCAACCGTCATGGGTACCGGTTTTCCATCAATCATGGTGAGCATGACCGCAGGGTGCGCTTTCTGGTGATCAGCCATGACAGCTTCCCAGTGTTTTTGGATACTTTCATCAAGCGTACTCCATGCAAGCCGCCCTCTGCACTTCGGAAATTTTGAGCAACCCAGCCAGAGGCCTCTTTTGCCACTTCGGAGGTAGAGCGGAGAACCGCACTTCGGGCAGAGAATATCCGTCAAAACCGGCGGGGTTTTCATCGGTTCAATGTGGCGCTGCTTGTTGAGATTCAGCAGCGTATTACACTTCGGATAGTTGGAGCAGGCAAGAAAAGGGCCAAGTCTTCCCTTTCGCAACAGCATGTGACCCTCCTTGCATGAGGGACAGAGAATCGCCGTATCGACCGGCTTCTCCCTGTTGGTGCTGATAGCCTTGATGTTTTTGCACTTCGGATAGCATGAACAGCCAAAAAATTTCCCGCTGGCTGTCCATTTTACCGTCATGTAACCCACACCGCATTTTTCGCACAGTTGCGCTTCGCTGTTCTGCGGAATCAGAGGGTCGCTTTTGCGCAGGCTGAGGACTGCTTCAAGAGGTTTGTAGAAGCTGTCGAGCACCTTTTCGTACTCGTCATCACCGCTGGCCACCTTGTCGAGTTCATCCTCCATAAAGGCGGTAAAACCGACATCAAAGAGATCCGGAAAATTGGCAACAAGAATCAGTGAAACATCCTTGCCAAGCTCGGTGGGAGCAATCTTTTTCTTCTCCAGCTCCACATAGCGTCGATCCTGCAGCGTCGAAAAAATAGAGGCGTAGGTGGATGGTCGCCCAATGCCGAAATGGTCAAGATCCTTGACAAGGGTCGCTTCACTGTAGCGGGCAGGAGGTCGGGTGAAGCTCTGTTTCTGATCGAGATCCGATAACGCAAGAGCATCATTGGCCATCAACCGCTCAGGTAATTTGACATTCTGCTCCTTTTCCACATCTTCCTTTGTCGAGGTCTGAGCTTCATAGTCAAGTTCACGCTGATCATCGTACACACGCATGAACCCCGGAAAGAGTACCCGGCTTCCGGTCGCCCTGAAGAGAAACTTGCCGGAACTATCCTCAACATCAACCCGTGTCTGCTCAATTTTTGCCGGAGCCATCATGGCGGCAAGAAAACGCTTCCAGATTAGTTCATAGAGTTTAAACTGGTCGGTTGAAAGATAGGGTTTCAGTTGTTCCGGCTTTTTCAGGAGTGAGGTTGGACGTATAGCTTCATGCGCATCCTGGGCATTCTTGCCCTGCCTGGCCGCACCGCCGAAACCGATGTACTCTTTGCCGAACTGCTGATCAATATAACTCCGAGCCTCAGCAACAGCTTCAGGGCCGATGCGGGTTGAATCGGTTCTCATGTAGGTAATCAAACCTGTCGGACCCTCAGCGCCAATCTCAATTCCCTCATAGAGCTGCTGAGCGATGCGCATGGTTCGCTGCGAACCAAAACCAAGCTGGTTTGATGCAGCCTGCTGGAGCAGTGATGTCGTGAAAGGGAAGGGCGGCTTGCGCTGCTGCACGCGAGGAGCAATCTCCCTGACGGAATAGTTTCCTCCCCTCGCCATAGCGGCAATTGCCTCAGCCTGTGCCTGGGTGGTTATTTCCGGCTTTTCTCCCTCAAAACGGATAAGCCTTGCCCTGAAAGATTCCTTTCCATCGGTCAAAAAATCCGCAGCAATCGTCCAGTACTCCTGGATCAGGAAGCGAGTGATCTCGGCCTCGCGTTCACAAATCAGCCGCAGAGCCACGGATTGCACTCGCCCTGCCGAAAGACCGCGCAGGACCACATTCCATAAAAAGGGGCTGATCTTATAGCCGACTATTTTGTCAAGACCCTGGCGGGTCTGCTGGGAGCGTACAAGATTGCTGTCGATCTGACGAGGAGCCTGAATGGCCTCTATGATAGCCTTTTTGGTAATTTCGTTAAACAGCACCCTGGAGACAGGAGTTTTTGTCTCACCGATTTCATTGGAGATATGCCATGCGATGGCCTCACCTTCACGATCAGGGTCAGTCGCAATAAGAATATCACTCGCTTCAGCGGCAAGCTTTTTGAGCTGGCGCACCACCTTCTCTTTTCCGGGAATGATTTCGTACCTCGGTTCATAATGATGGTCAAAATCGAGGCCGATCTCTTTTTTCGGCAGATCTTTGATATGGCCTATCGAGGCGAAAACCGTATACTTGTCACCAAGATATTTATTGATTGTTTTTGCCTTTGAAGGCGATTCGACGACAATCAGGGTCCTGTTTCTGGCAGATAATGTTGACGGTTTGGAAGCCATTGATCAGTCCCGGGAGTAAGAGCGTTAACAAGAAAATTTTGAAAAAGATAGGTGTTGAAGAGCAAAAAACAAACTTTACCATTTTCAGGCCGTATACTATGCCCTGAACAACCGGTCTGTAACCGATTATTTCCGGTTCTTTAACCTGTTTAGATTGGCTGGGCAAAAAAAATATTGTTATTTTTGCCGTAAAAGCCAGTGTTCAGGGAAACATAATGTATTCTATCGATAATCATGCACCACTTTTTGCTTCGTATCCGTTCTTCTCTTGCTGGTCTGACGCTGTTGACGTTGCTGATGTTTTCATGCACCACTCTTTCTGCGGAGACCTCTGTACAGCAGGCAGAGACCACCGTTCCACTCGTTGTGACCATGCGAAACGATTACGGTTACACCGTCAGGGTGCTTGCCTTCAAAAACGGGAATAACGTGATGGTTGATATGGAGTCCATGGCAAGAGCCTTGCGCCTGAGCTTTCAAAAAAATCAGGATGGTCTTGTGCTTGAAGAATCTTTTGTGACGCCCGGCAGTCTCTGCACCATTACCCTCGATAATAACTTTGTGCGTGTAGTGCCAAGGAGTCCGGAGCTTCCCGCAAGGATTATTCAGTTGCAGGCGAAACCTGTTTCGAAGCAATCAAGAATCTATCTGCCAGTCATTCAGGCATGCAGGCTCTTTACTCTCTGGCTGGAGCGGGATATTGTCTATAACGCAGCATCCGGCAGGATACATGCTGCGGTAAAGTCAAAACATTCCGGAGAAGGGGTTGGAAGAATTGGCGTGATCAGGAGTGGAGAGCAGCGCCCTGTCCCGGAAAGCAGCGCGCAGAGTGGAGGTACCGTCATCACCGGTATTGAAGTTGAAAAGCGTGCGAACGGAGCGATTATAAGCTTTCTTGCTTCCGGCCTTCCTGTTCAGGCTTCATTGCTCAAGCCTGATGCCGAAGGGAATGCCTTTCTTTCACTTGAAAAAGCATCCTGTGATATCACTCTCCTGTCAAAAATATACAACAGCGGCATAGTGAGGGCAATTACTCCGAAACAATTTGCCGGTGCTGGATTGCAGTTTACCATTGCGTTTGACAATCGCTCATTCGTCATCAATTCGGTCGATTTTCAGCGCGATAAAAAAAACAATCGCTATGTGCTCTATGTCCGGAGTGAAGCTGATGTGGAAGAGATTCACAGAAGGGAAAAAGAGCAGCAGATTGCACAGGTACTCAATCGTGACGTCGAAAAGTGGAAGCTCAATACCATCATACTTGATGCCGGTCATGGCGGAAAAGATCCCGGAGCTATTGGCGGAAACGGCACCCGTGAAAAAGATGTCGTGCTGAACATCGTGCACGATCTTGGTACCTTTATTGAGCAGAAGTGGCCGGATGTCAGGGTAATATACACCAGAAAGGATGACACGTTCATTCCCCTGCATGAACGCGGAAAAATAGCCAACCGTAGCGGCGGAAAACTTTTTATCAGCGTGCATTGCAATGCAAGTCCAAATCATATCGCCCGAGGTTCCGAAGTCTATATTCTCGGTGCGCATAAAAACCAGGCAGCTCTTGATGTCGCCATGTTTGAGAACTCTGTTATTCGCAATGAAACCGATTACCAGCGGGAATACCAGGGTTATACTGAGGAGCATCTCATTATGAGCAGCATGGCCCAGAACTCGTTTGCCAAGCAATCCACCACTCTTGCCCAGGATATTCTCAAGCCGGGCTCTCGTCAGTCGACCAATAACAGTCGCGCCGTGCGTCAGGCCGGCTTTATGGTGCTCTGGACACCTTCCATGCCGAGCGCTCTGGTTGAAGTGGGGTACCTCTCAAATGCCAATGAAGAGGCGATTCTTCGTGACCGTCAGGAGCAGGCCAAAATCGCGTACGGTATTTTTCAGGGCGTGGAGGTCTATCGCAAGAATTATGAAACATCCACCATGGCGGCCATGAGCCACTGACCCCTCTGGCGACCCGGGAAAAGGCGCGCTGCGGGGTGCGCTTTTTTTTGCTTGCAAAGTTGTAAACCTCCAGTTACATTCAGGTTTACATTTTTCCTTTTCTCCCGTTTCCATTTATGAACGACCTGACTGCCCGGATTCTGAACCGCCTTTCAACAGGCAATGATTTTTTATCAGGCGAATCACTCTGCATTGAATTTGGTATCACCAGAAGCGCCGTTTGGAAGCATATCGGCTTATTGCGAGCCGACGGGTATACGATTGAGGCCGTCACAGGACGGGGATACCACTTGTCGGGCCTGACTGGACGACCTGTTGAAGCGGAGGTGCGACCATTTCTGACTGCCCGACGTTTTGGACAAAAGATTCTCTATCATACCGTGACCGTCTCAACCAATCTTCTGGCCAAAGCTCTTGCCGTTGAAGGTGCGCCTGAAGGCACGGTTGTTGTTGCAGATTCCCAGAGCGGGGGACGGGGCCGAATGGGGCGTATCTGGGTTTCCCCTCCGGGGGTCAACCTCTATTTTTCCCTGATCCTGAGGCCTCAAGTGCCTTCCGTCCGAGTCCCGCAACTGACACTGCTTGTTGCGGTTGCCATTCAACGGGCATTATCCGCTCTCTCTCCCGAACTTGAGCCAATGATCAAGTGGCCGAATGACATTCTTGTCAATGAAAAAAAGTTGTGCGGTGTGCTCTGCGAAATGCAGTCAGAACCTGAACTGACACACTTTGTTGTGGTAGGAACAGGGATTAACGTCAACCAGGCAGAGATGCCGCCTGAGCTTCAGGGAAGTGCAACCTCACTGTTTCTTGAACGTGGGCAATTTTTTTCGAGGCCTGAACTTCTTGCCTCGGTGCTTAATCATTTTGAGCCACTCTACGATGAGTGGGTACTTCAGGACGATCTCGGTTTTGTTCTTCCCGACCTCGAAAAATATTCATTACTTCAGTCCCGGCAAGTCTCAATAGATCAGCGAAACCGAAACCTGAGCGGTATCGTGACCGGGATTGCCCGAGGAGGTGAGCTGAAACTTGAGTGCGCGGATGGACAAACCATTCTTGTTTCGTCAGGAGAAGCGCACTTGCACAAGAAAAATGATCAATGATTGAGTTGCTCTCTGCTGACGAACGATGCTCTTGAACAGTTCTGTACACCGTGTGGGATCTGCCTGTAATAAATTATTTATAAAGTAGTTATGTTATCAAAAATGTTCCATCCCCTGATTGAAACGGCATATCGTGTGCTTGAAACCGGTAAGCCGATCACCCATGCCGAGGCTCTTCTTCTTGCCGATCTGCCAGGTGAACTTGCACTCGATCTTGCTTCGCTGGCAAACAAAGTTAAAAACCGCTACGGAAGCGATACAGAAGCGCTTCACGCATGCTCCATCATGAACGCGAAATCGGGAGTGTGCGGGGAAAATTGCCGGTTTTGTGCCCAGTCGAAGCACAACCATGCCTCAATTGAAGTCTATGAACTGGTCGATGAAGAGTCTGCTCTGATTGAAGCCCGCAATTGTGTGGCAGAGGGAGTCTCCCATTTCGGTATTGTCACCAGTGGCTATGGCTACAAAAAGATAACTCCTGAGTTCCAGCGAGTGCTCGACATGATCGACCGGCTGCATGCTGAATTGCCCGATCTGCACGTGTGCGCATCGCTCGGTATTCTCGGTGAAGAGCCTGCTGCGGCACTGGCTGCGCACGGTATTGCCCATTACAACATTAATATCCAGGTTGCTCCTGATCGCTATCATGCCCTCATTGCCGACACTCATTCTGTAGAAGAACGCATTGAGACCATCAAACTGTTGAGGAAGAACAACATCTCTGTCTGCTGCGGCGGCATTATGGGTGTTGGCGAGACGATGCAGGAGCGGATTGCCATGATTTTTGCCCTTCAGGAGCTTGATGTCACCGTTATACCGCTCAATGTGCTGGTGCCGATTGATGGTACCCCGCTTGCAGGAAAAGAGCCGGTTTCCGTTGCCGACATTGTGAAAACATTTGCCCTGTGCCGCCTTGCTCATCCAAATAAAATTATCAAGTTTGCCGCTGGCAGGGAGACCATCATGAAAGATTTTCAGGGTCTTTTGATGCTCTCGGGAGCCAACGGCTATCTGACCGGCGGTTACTTGACCACAAGGGGAAGGGAGATCGCCGACGATCGACGGTTTGCCAGTCAGATTGCAAGTTTCAACTGACGGAGCATTGATAATGCAGTTTCACGAAAGGATCAGGCGGGAGCTTGATGAGCTCAGAGCGTTTGACCGGTACAGGGTACTTCCGGATATCAGCGCCCGCAAAGGCAAAGCAATTGTGGTCAACGGGCAAAGCCTCCTGAACCTCTCCTCGAACGACTATCTTGGTCTGGGTGACGACAAACCGATGCTGGCCGGGTATATAAAGGAGTTCAGTGCAACGGATCATACCATGACCAGCTCCTCATCCCGTCTTCTGACAGGAAACCATCCGCTCTACGACCAGTTGGAGCGAGCTCTTGCAACACTCTATAACCGTGAAGCCGCCCTTGTGTTCAACAGCGGCTATCACGCCAACATCGGAATGCTCCCGGCGCTCAGTGGGCGTCATGATCTTGTGCTCAGCGACAGGCTGAACCATGCAAGCATTATTGACGGCATGAAGATTGCCGAAGCACCTTACCAGCGGTTTCGCCACAGGGACTACGACCATCTTGAAGAGCTGCTCGCGGGAGCCGCCGACCGCTACCGCCAGATCTTTATTGTGACCGAATCGGTCTTCAGCATGGATGGTGATCTTGCCGATCTTGCCCGACTGGTAGCCCTGAAAGAGAAATACGGGGCGTTTCTGATTGTCGATGAAGCGCACGGAGTCGGCGTTTTCGGGGAGCATGGTCTCGGCCTCTGTGAAACGTCAGGGATGGTACAACGGATTGATATCATCACGGGAACCTTCGGTAAGGCGCTTGCTTCAACAGGTGCTTATGCGGTGATGAATTCCCTGGTGAGGGAGTATCTGATCAACACCATGCGCTCCGTCATCTTTACCACAGCCCTTCCGCCGGTTATTCTCGGCTGGAGCCTGATGACGCTGGCGCGCCAAAGCGCCATGCTGCGAGAACGGGAGACGCTGCTGCAGCTCGCGTCCAGACTGCGCAGTGAGCTGATTGCGCGCGGTCTTGATGTGCCGGGCGACAGTCATATTGTGCCGGTCATCACGGGAAGCAACAGCCTTGCCGTAGCCCTTGCGGCAAAACTCAGGGAGGAAGGGTTTCTCTGTATGCCGGTGCGTCCGCCGACAGTTCCTGAAAAGAGCGCCCGTATCCGTATTTCGCTCCGTTCCATCCTGCAGTGGGAAGATATTGCCAGGATACCTGAACTTATTGGAGGTTAACAGACTGATGAAAACTTCATGGATCAGAAAAGAGGGCGCTGAAGAGCTCCTGCTTTTCTTCAACGGATGGGGTATGGATGCTCGCATTGGCGTCCATCTTTTCGGTGAATCACTCCCGGAGTTGACGCATGATCTTCTGGTCTGCCACGATTATCGCACGCTGGAACCAGAGCCAAAGGTTATGGAGGAGATAAGCCGCTATAACCACATCACGATTGTCGCTTGGTCATTCGGCGTCTGGGTGGCACAGCATACCACGCTTCCACCGGTCACGCAGGCCATTGCCATTAACGGCACCCTTTACCCCGTCAATGCCGCAAAAGGGATTTCTCCCGAAGTTTTTCAGGCTACCCTTTCGACCTGGTCTGAAGAGAATCGCCATCGCTTCAACCGCCGAATGTGCGGCAGCAGCGAAGTGCTCGGCCTTTTTTCATCCATGTCGCCTGATCGTACTGCCGCCGATCAACAGGAGGAGCTTGCGCTGTTGAAAGAGCATGTTCAGGCTTCGGGCACAACAAGCGCGGCATGGAGCTATGATCATGCCATTATTGGTGGACGCGATCTTGTATTTCCTGCACAACAGCAGTATTTGGCATGGAAAGGGGTACCCCAGACGGTAATTTCCGATATGCCTCACTTTCCGTTTCTCCATTTCAGAACCCTGCAGGAGGTGATAGCATGTCTCAAAACATAATTATAGACAAGCAACTGGTACGCGAAAGGTTCTGCAGTACGCTCAAGAGCTACGGCACTCATGCGGTGGTGCAGAAAGCCATGGCCAGGGAACTTGCGGAGATAATTTGCCGCTCAGGGCAGCCTCAATCTTTCGACCGGGTGCTTGAAGTGGGGTCAGGCTCTGGAGCACTGATGGCCGAGTTGCTGAGCCGCTGCTCTGTTGAGGCTTATTATGCCAATGACCTTGTAGCGGAGAGTCGTCACTGCCTGCTTGAAGTACTTGATCGCTTTCCCGTTGGGGAGTTTCACTTTCTTGCAGGCGATATTGAACAACTTGAGGAGTTGCCTTCTGAGCTGGATCTCGTGGTTTCAAACGCCACCCTCCAGTGGCTTGATGATCTCGACGGCTTTTTCCGCAACATGGCAGCTCATCTCAGACCCGGCGGCATGCTTGCCTTCAGTACTTTCAGCACTTCAAATATGCAGGAAATATCAGCCATTGAGGGTGTCGGACTGAGCTATCACACCCTTGGAGAGCTTGAACAACTTGCGGGCAAATATTTTGAACTGACGGTCAGCCGTGAAGAGGTGCAACGACTTGAATTCAGCTCTCCGGAAGCGGTACTGCACCATATACGGCGTACAGGAGTTAACGGTATACGGCGTCGGTCATGGACAAAAAGCCGATACAAGTACTTTATCGAGCAGTACCGGAGACTCTTTTCCTGCGAAAATGGAGTCTTTCTTACCTACCATCCCGTCTACTGCTGCATGAAAAAGAGAGCGTTATGAAAGGATCTGTTATCGTTATTTCCGGAATTGATACCGGGATCGGAAAAACCATGGTAACCGGACTTCTTGCAAAAACCCTGCTTCTGCATGGCAAAAACGTCATCACCCAGAAAATTGTCCAGACCGGCTGCGAAGGGATCTCTGACGATATTCTGGAACACCGCCGATTGATGGGCATCGGATTGCAGGAGGTCGACCGGGAAGGGCTCACCTGCCCTTACCTGTTTCGCTATCCGGCATCACCACATCTTTCAGCCCGCATGGAAGGAGCCGAGATTGATGTTATGCAAATCCGTCGCGCGACCCTGTTGCTTCAGAAACGCTACGAACTGGTGCTTCTTGAAGGTGTCGGCGGACTCCTGGTTCCTTTGGCCTCTAATCTGCTTTTTGCAGATTATGTCCGGGATGCCGGGTACGGACTTCTGCTGGTGACCACTCCCCGTCTTGGCAGCATTAACCACACCTTGCTCTCGATTGAGGCCTGTCTGAAACGGGGGATAGCTATTCGGGGAGTTATCTATAACTGTTATGAAAACGTTGATACGCTCATTGCTGACGATACCCGTGAGGTTATCATCCACTCTCTGAAAAAAACAGGATGTTCGGCGCCGATGATTGATCTGCGTCATGGAGAGCTTGATTCCGACGCTGTGGCGCGCCTCTCATTATAAATCGATAGCACCGATATGCCGACAATTGATCTCGATTTCGACCGCCAGCACGTTTGGCACCCCTACACCTCGGTGATCAACCCCCTGCCAGTCTACCCCGTCGCGCGGGCGTACGAGGTCTTTCTTGAGCTTGAGGATGGCCGCAGGCTCATTGACGGCATGTCCTCCTGGTGGGCGGCCATTCACGGCTACAACCATCCCGTGCTGAACGCTGCGGTGGTCTCCCAGCTTCAGCGGATGAGCCATGTCATGTTCGGCGGACTTACCCACGAGCCTGCCGTAACCCTTGCACAACAGTTGGTCGCCTTGACCCCGGCGCCGCTGCAGAAAGTTTTTTTCAGTGATTCAGGTTCGGTTGCCGTTGAAGTTGCTATCAAAATGGCCATCCAGTACTGGGCCGCACTTGGAAAACCCTCAAAAAACCACTTGCTGACGGTTCATTCAGGCTATCACGGCGACACCTTTGCCGCCATGTCGGTCTGCGATCCGTTAACAGGGATGCACTCCCTCTTTAAAGGGAGCATACAGGAGCAGTACTTTGCAGAAGCGCCAGTCTGCCGGTTTCATGAGCCCTGTACGGAAGAGGATATGGCCGATCTGCACTTGAAGCTTGAACGCCATCACACCGACATTGCCGCAGTGATTCTGGAACCGGTGGTGCAGGGAGCAGGGGGGATGCGCTTTTACTCTCCGCACTACCTTCGCCGTCTCAGGGAGTTGTGCGACAGCTATGATGTGCTCCTGATTTTTGACGAAATCGCCACCGGCTTCGGACGTACCGGTAAAATGTTTGCTCTGGAACATGCCGCCGTGGTGCCTGATATCTTGTGTGTCGGCAAAGCGCTGACCGGTGGCTACATGACCCTTGCCGCAACGCTGACAACCGGGAGTGTTGCCGAAACGATTTGTTCCGGTACTCCCGGCCTCTTCATGCACGGGCCAACCTTTATGGCAAACCCACTCGCCTGTGCGGTCGCCTCCGCAAGCATTCACCTTCTTGAGAGCTACGACTGGCAGGCATCAGTACTTCGCCTTGAAGCGGGACTTCTCCAGGGGCTTGAACTCTGCCGCTCGTTCAGCCACGTGCGGGATGTCCGTGTGCTTGGCGCAATAGGAGTTGTTGAACTCCAGAATCCGGTTGTTATGGCAACAATCCAGAAACAATTTGTCGACAAGGGCGTCTGGGTTCGTCCTTTCGGTCGACTTGTGTATCTTATGCCTCCCTTTATCATGACCGACAACGAACTCCGTTTATTGACCGCTGCGGTGTGTGACGTCGTACAATCAATACAGTAAATTTTTACAAAAAACGTTATGAGAGCAAAGCCCTGGATTCGCCATTACGACAAAGGAGTTCCACACACCCTTCATCCCTACCCCGAAGAGACGCTGGTCGATGTCGTCCGCAGGAGTGCAGTGGAGCAGCCCCAACATCCCGCAATGTATTTCAAAGGCGTCTCGCTTTCCTACCGTGAACTGGACAGGCAAAGCGATGCCCTTGCCGGGGCGCTTCTGTCGCTTGGTCTTGGAATGGGTGACCGGGTTGCCCTGATTATGCCAAACTCACCACAGATGATTATCTGCGAGCTTGGAATCTGGAAAGCCGGGGCTATAGCCGTACCCATGAATCCACTCTATACCGTTCTCGAACTTGAGCATGCCCTTAATGAATGCGGTGCAGAGACGGTCATTGTTTTGACGCCCTTCTATGAAAAAATCAAGAGGGTTCAGACCGTTTCCCGCCTGAAAAGGGTTATTGCCACCACCATCAAAGAGTACCTTTCACCCCTCAACAATATTCTTTTTACGCTGCTGAAAGAAAAAAAGGATGGGCACCGGGTGAAACTGCATCAGGGAGACCATTGGCTGAGCGCTCTTCTTGCGGCTCAAGCAGGAGCGAAATTTCTGCCGGTACCGATCCGTCACGACGATCCAGCCATTTTTCTCTTTTCCGGCGGCACCACCGGCAACCCCAAATGCGTTGTGATTTCCCATCAGGGGCTGGTGATGACCGGAATGCAGATTGCAAGCTGGTTCAGCGTTATTCTTGAAAAAGGTAAAGATGTTATTCTGCTCAACATGCCCCTGTTTCACGTCTATGCCCAGGTCGGGATTATGACTGCCGCCTTGATTGAGCGCTACCCGCT
>Ga0194052_1001190_pt1 | contig 15383 bp, 12 predicted proteins | sample SepL226m_MetaG_FD_160117 | JGI IMG/M metagenome (GOLD analysis project Ga0194052, IMG submission 160117) | Anoxic zone freshwater microbial communities from boreal shield lake in IISD Experimental Lakes Area, Ontario, Canada - Sep2016-L227-6m | ecosystem: Environmental > Aquatic > Freshwater >... | reverse complement strand
TAAGATACCAGCTTGGGTGCATATATATATTTCCAGTTTCTTCTTTAAATTGCTCGAATACTTGATTGAACTTATTTGTCCATTCAAGCTCAAGACCTAGAGCTATTGCATATGGAAGTATCTTTTCATAATTTTGTACTGCTTCATCGAATGTTTTGTATATGAACTTTAATCTTTCTGTCTCTGCTGTTTTAATATACATCTTAAGTCCTTCTATCTTATCTTGAAGAGATGCACCTTCAACAGTTCTTGAAGAAAGAGTCAGTAGGAATATGACATTCAATATAACTAAAGGTAAGACTAGAATCACTAAAGTAGAATTAAAATCTGCTGTTAAAAAAATTCCTAGAAGGAAAGATATAACAATAAAGAGGATAAAAAAATAGGAACATCCTCCTATTACCTTAGCAATGATTGAAGTATTTGATCCGTTCTTCTTAATACCATTAATAATAACTGCTGGAATCACTCCAAAGAAGAAAAGTAAAAACTCCAAACCTAGAACTATTGGAAAGATTCCCTCATGATCTCTATTAACCCCATAGAGAAAGGAGATTATTAGAATCAAACTCACGGATAAAAATACACCAAAAAACTTAACAAATAAATTATTCTTTACATACTTTTGCCCTATTGCTTGTATTTTAGATTTATAGTTTTCGACAAAGCTATGAATAGAAGAGGAGTATCCATTTGAAATAGTCAATTGTTTACCTACAGATTTACTGATCTTGTCTAGTATCATTTGCTCCTCCTCCGTTATTGTATCGGTAATTGTATTTTCAGTTAGTTTCATATTAAAGGAATCATCATGTTCATTAATAGTAATTACTTTCTTTCTTGCAAGATTAACAATATTTGAAATCAGGGCATTGTTATTAAATCCCATATTGTTTATGTATGAAACAATACCGGGAGATATATTATCTGAAATAGAGTATTCAGGAATTACCACTCCTTTCGCTGGATCTTTTCCAACTTTAAGCCAAGTGAAATAGTAGTATAGAAGAATCATTATTATTCCAAATATTCCTACGTAGATATATAAATTATTTAAAAATTCTTCAAATTTTAATTCCTCAGCTGTTGGATAATTGATATATCCCTTTGGCCACCCAACAACTATGGTTAGTCCATTTGAGGCGGGAAGTTCACCTGTTGTTTCGAATATTACTTTTGTATTGCTTGAGGAATTATCTATTCTAGAAGTGGCCTTATTCTCTATTGAACCTTCTAGCCCAGTAAATGAGGTTTTTTGAATATCTGTGTCTTTTAGTTTTACAGGAAGAATTATAGTTGCACTACTTTTTACTATTGGAAATACCCATCCCGTTCCAATTGCATTAAAATATAGCTCATCATGATCTGAAAAGAGACCTAATTGCTTTGTGGTTCTATATGTTATCTCATATGTATAGTCTCCTGGATTTAGATATGTATTTTTATCTCCTATATATATTCTTTTTCCATTAGAGACAGATTCAATAGAATATGGTTCATTCTTTCCATCTCTTTTTATACTTACAACATCAAATCCGACGATATAGCTTACTCCCTTTGAATCCTTGTATTTCGTAGGAAAATCTCTGTATATTCCATGATTAATATCTATATTCCGAGCTGTTACATTTATTGTTTCTTTAATTATTAAACTCCTATCTTTCTGAACCTCAATTACGCTGTCATATGAATTTATTTTCTCTTCTTTCATTACAAATCCCTCGGCATTTAGCTGACTAGGAAAAACATACAAGAAAGTAAAAAGAATGAATGAAAAGATAACAATGAATATTTTTTTCATAATATCAATATACAATTTCTTTAAATATTTGGTAAGCTAGTAATGTATACATATTATATTATCTATATGGCCTATTTCACAGTTTTCATTACTATCCTAACGATAATAGTTAACGTTGCTGCAACTGCTATTCCGCTTGGAGGACTTACTACGAAAGAGCTTTCGGATTCTTTTAAAGTATTTTTTGTACCAGCTGCATATGTGTTTTCAATTTGGGGAGTTATATACATAGCACTACTCGTTTTCTCTTTTTCTCAACTTAAGAAAAAAATAGTTAACAGTAAATTATTAGGAGAGGTAAGAATATGGTATCTCATTAGTTCACTTGCAAATATTACTTGGATTGTTTTATGGCAATATCATTTCCCAACATTGAGTATTATTCCAATGATAGTCCTACTTTTAAGCTTAATAGCAATATATCTTAAGCTTTCGAAGAGTAAAGAAATGAAAGAGGGAAATAATAAATATTTAATTAAATTACCAATTAGTATCTATTTAGGATGGATTAGTGTTGCAACAATTGCAAATGCTGCAGTATTTCTTTACGTTCTTAACTGGAACGGATTTGGAATAGCACCACAAGCATGGAGTGCCTTTATGATATTAGTAGCAGGAGTCCTTGGCATGATAATGCTTTACAGAGAAAAAGACTATGCTTATGCAATAGTCCTTATATGGGCAACTGTTGGAATATTAGTTAAGTTTATGTTTGCAAGTAGAGCAGTTGGATTTGCCGCAACATTTGTAGCAATACTCCTTACAGTATTTTCAGTTGCAATATATCTTGAAGATAGAAGAAAAATAAACTCTAAGAAGAAGTAATATCTGTTACTAAAGTAGTCTTCATAGATTTATATATACCACAAGGTCTTAAGTTTAGATCATATAGCTCATTTCCAAGTAAATATTCTATTACCTGCTTTTTGTCATAACCTTTTAAAAAAACAAAGAATTCATTGAATGAATTAAGCCCAGTAATAGTAGTTGTAATCCTTTTGTTAAAAGGCGGTTTTCCAAATTCATGGTAACTAACCAATTCTTTTGAGCAAAAGAAAGAGTTAAATAATTCTTTATCTGAATTAGGAGATATTCCAGCTGTATGATAGTCTCCTCCAATTCCCATAAGTCCAATCTTGTAAATATCCTTATCCATAAAAACAACATTTAACTTATCCGAATAATCCTTCACATATTTATCTGAGGGTAATAATTCAATTAAATTAGAACTATCTATTATTGGAGTATAGCTATTTGCAAAGTTAATAATCTCAGAATTTCTAATTCCAATGTCGTTAAGAGCGTCTTCACTAATTTCATTTGTATATCTCTCATCCATAACAAATAAGTCTACTAGTGATTTATTCTTAGAAAAATACGCTTGTAGTGTAGGGCTAGAATATACACTCTTAATAGATCCACCTGAAAGAAATATTGCGAACCTTTTGTACTTACCAGAGGACATGACTTTATCTATGGTTTTTATCAATATGGTATTAAATTCGAAAGCTAGCTTTTCTTTTGTTGTTCTACTAATATTCATAGTAAATTACTAAAGGATAATATTTATATATTATATATATTTTTACAATAATTAATATGAAGAATAAAAATACAGTTTCAGTAATAGGACTTGGGAAAATGGGAAGTGGATTTGTACTTCATCTGTTAGAACAAGGATGGAAAGTAACTGGATACAACAGAACTAGAGAAAAAGCTCTACCATTTGTAAAAAAGGGAATGGTAATTGCAGAAAACTATGAGGACCTTGCAAAGAAGACAAAATCCAAAGATAAAAGAGTAGTAATCCTTATGCTTACAGCAGGAGAAGCAGTAGATGAAGCTCTCTTTGATAAGAAAAATGGATTAATTAACTTCCTTACAAAAGGAGACATAATAATAGATGCAGGAAATTCTTTTTTTGAAGATGCTGTAAGAAGAGGAAAGTTATTAGAGAAGTTAGGATTTGAATTCATGGATATGGGAACATCTGGAGGACCGTCGGGTGCCAGAAGTGGTGCATGCTTAATGGTCGGTGGAAAAGTAAAAACTTTTAAATATGTAAAGGAGCTTCTTGTCGCACTTGCAAAAGAAGGTGCTATTAAGCATTTCGAGGGGTATGGAGCAGGTCACTTCGTAAAGATGGTGCATAATGGAATTGAATACGGAATGATGCAAGCAATTGCAGAAGGTTATGAAATACTTAAGAAATCTAAGTACAAATTAAATCTAAAAGATGTTACTGAAATATATAATAACGGAAGTGTTATTGAATCTAGACTAATAGGCTGGCTCGGAAAAGCTTACAAACAAGAAGGGGAGGATCTCAAAGAAATTTCATCAACTGTAGCTCATACTGGAGAAGGAATGTGGACTATCAATACGGCTAAGAAGATGGGAATAGAAGCTAAGATCATAGAAGAATCTTTGAACTTTAGATTAAAGTCAGAAAAGAATCCAAGATATGCAGGGAAAGTTGTTTCTGCACTTAGAAACCAATTTGGTGGACACGAAGTAAAGAAAAAGTAGGATATTAATTTGATTTTTTCTTTTTGAGCTTTGATTTAACAAACTCATAGACAACTGGAATAACTGACAAGAAGATTATTACAAATACTACTAGAGAGAAGTTGTCCTTAACGAATGGAATGTTTCCAAAGAAGTATCCAAGAAGGGTAAAGAGAAATACCCAGGTAAATCCACCAGCAATGTTGTACATAATGAATTGTTTATACTGCATCTTCCCAACACCAGCTACAAATGGAGCGAATGTTCTAACTATTGGAATGAACCTTGCTAAGAATATAATCTTGTTACCGTGCTTATCGTAGAACTTCTGAGTCTTATCTATATGGCTTTGGTTAAGAGGTATTCTTGGATTATCTATTATCTTCTGACCAAAGAACCTCCCTATGAAGTAATTGACTGTATCTCCAAGGAATGCTGCAAACCAAAGAAGTAAAAGAACAAAAACAATATTAAATGACCCTATTGCTGAAAAAGCTCCTGCAGCAAAGAGAAGTGAATCCCCAGGTAAGAAGGGGAGGAATACTAATCCTGTTTCTGCAAAGATTATAAAAAAAAGTATTCCATAAGATAAAACTCCATAATTAGCAATGATCTCTCCTAATTTGGTATCTATATGTAATACAAAATTTATTATTTCACTTAAAATTCCCATGGGTTTGAATATATCAAATTTGGATATCAAAAAACAGTATAGTAATTTACACTACTCGGATTCAATAAACTTAATAATGTTCTTTGAAAATACTGTTAGAGATGCAAATATACTTATTCCATGCTCAAAAAGGGGAACAGTAATATTATTTGCACCGTTTAATATGTTCGTACTAGCAGGTACTAATTCATCTCCGAGTAATGGTCTTATTGTCATAATTCTCTTTCTATCTTCACTAGAAAGAAGATATTCACGATTTTCAAATCCTTCCACTGCCTCAGCAAAGGCTTGGCTTTTATAAGTTCTAGATTCAAAGGATCTAAATCCTTTTTGGATTCCTTTTCTTAATCTCCCACAAACGTCAATAACTTTACAAATTGATTCTCTTCTTTCAATAAAAGCATTTAATACTGCACTTCCTCCAGCACTACAACCTACTAAAGAGACTTTGTATCCTTTCTTGGAGTATTTATCTATTTCCCTTAGAAGCTTTTTAAGTTTTGGTTTGAACTCCCTTTGATTAGAATACCAATCAATTAAATAGACAACTGGCTCAACTCCATGCTTTTTCCATCTATTAGTTGCCCAAATAAGTCTTCTTACTTGTGAACTATTTACTTCATCTCCAAGCCCTGGAACAAAAATTACTATATGTGTCTGAGCCATAGGGGAAAATAAAATAATACATTTATCTTTGGCTGCCGAGCAAGGATTCGAACCTTGGAAACCTCGTTAACAGCGAGGCGTGTTGCCATTACACCACTCGGCATCAAAAGATTTCATATTATATCAGAACACTATTTGTTTTCCATAATTTCAATATTTGAAGCATTAAAATCATATCTTTGCTAGAATAAATACATGGAAGCCAGGAGTGATGCTGAACAAAAATTTCAAATCGTAGCAGTATTATTCGTGATCGCAGTTATTAGTCTCTCAGTACTCTTCTTTTTTAACTCCTATTCTGCAACAGAAAACAATAGGAATGCTGCATTTGCTAGCCCATTAGGGCATAACTTTTTAGACAATACCGATCTTGGAAGTAGTATGGAAACAGTTAAGGGCGCAAGTATTGTCATAAATAAGGATATGAATTGTACAGATTGTATGTATTTTCCAGTAAATAAAGAAAATAGTCTCAGCAGTAAATATGTTCCAAGTGATCTTAAAAATATTCCTCTAAATGGTGGAGGAAGCCTTAGTGGGGAAGCCCTAGCATATTTAACAAGTATGTTCAAAGATGCATTAACTAAGGGAATAAACATGAAGGTTGCATCAGCATATAGATCTTATGCGAACCAGGTAGATACATTTAATTATTGGGTTTCTAAAGAAAAAGAGAAGGGGATTTCAGATAGTCAAGCTAAGATTAATGCTAACGTATATTCAGCAAAAGAGGGACATAGTGAACATCAATTAGGAACAACAGTAGATCTTTCATGTAACACATGTACTCCATTCGATAACTCTTCAGGAAACCTTAAGGTCTACTCCTTTATTGAAACAGAAGCATACAAATATGGATTCATTATTTCCTACCCCAAAGGGAAAGATCAGTTAACAGGATATAAATATGAGCCATGGCATATTAGATATATAGGAGACAATCTTGCAAAAGAACTTTTCGATAAAGGCTACTTAACAAACTCTTCAGACTATCTTGAGAAATTCCTAGAAGAAAAACAACTCTGGAAATAAATATTCAACACCTTTGACATCTTCTCTAATTTATGGAATATTACACTCAGTTAATACTCCTTCTTCACTGCCCCAGGGAGTATTTTTCTTTTATATGAAATTTCCATACTTATCTCCGTTACTATTCTTCTTTGTGCTAGTAAGGTCATCTCCTTCACCCCAACCAGACCAGTCATCTCCTAAGCTTTTCTTAGATTCATATTTGCTCTGATTCCCATATTTATTTGGATACCCACTTGTATATGAATCTCTATTAGATAGATTTCCAATTAATTCATCTTCATAAGATAGTTTTTTAATCAGTTCATCTGGAATATCTTCAATAAATCGAGAAGCAGGATTTGCTTGTCTGTTTCCAAAGTAAAGTCTAGATTCTGCATGAATTATAGACAGATTTTTCTTTGCTCTAGTAACAGCAACATATGCAAGTCTTCTTTCTTCCTCCATTTCAGATGGATCTACAAAAGCTCTAGAGTGGGGGAATAATCCTTCTTCCATTCCAATAATGAAGACATGATCAAACTCTAACCCTTTAGCAGCATGAACTGTCATTAAAGTAATTAACGAGTTACCTTCCTCCTTATCTGTATCTTCTTCAGATGCCTCTATTAATGCAATCTCAGAAAGGAATTCATTAAGTGAGTCTCTAGCTTCAAGATTTGCATATTTAGCAGTAACACTAGTAAGTTCTTTTACATTTTCAATTCTATTCTTAGCTTCTTCTGTTCCGTCATCTATATGTTTGATAAAATCTGTTTTCTCTAATAAATATTTCAGTAATTCATCTACCTTAACCTCATTGGATTTCTTAACAAGATCTGAAAGTAATTCACTAAATGCAATTAGTTTTGGATCTAATAAATCTCTCTTTTCAGGATCGAGAAGTAGCTCTCCTGCTTTACATTCGGAAAGTGTTGATTTTTCAGTAAGTAAATCTAGAGATTTCTTACCTATACCTCTTCTTGGTGTGTTAATTATTCTAGATAAAGATAATGTATCTTTTGGATTATTAATAACTCTAAGATATGCAATTAAATCTTTTACTTCTTTTCTTTCGTAGAACCTAAACCCTCCAACTAGTTTATATGGATATCCACCCTTAAGAAGTGCTTCTTCAATATTTCTACTTTGAGCATTTGTTCTGTAGAGTACAGCAACAGATTCAGTATCATTCTCTTTTCTTAATTTGTCTATTTGTTTTACTATCCACCATGCTTCATCTTTTTCACTTTCTGCAAGATATACATTAACTAGCTCTCCCTCAATATTCTCCGTCCACATTTTCTTATCTCTTCTTTCTGAATTGTGTCTAATAACATTATTTGCAACATTAAGAATAGTCTTAGTAGATCTGTAGTTTTGTTCAAGCTTAATAGTCTTTGCTTTAGGGTAATCTTTTTCAAAATTAAGAATATTTCTAATATCTGATCCTCTAAATTTATATATAGACTGATCTTCATCTCCAACAACACATATATTTCCATACTTTTGAGATAACATTGAGATCAAGGTATATTGAGCCCTATTTGTATCCTGATATTCATCTACTAGAACATATTTGAATAGCTTCTGGTACTTTTCTAGTAACTTAGGATCTTTTCTAAATGCTTTAATTACATTAAAGATGAGATCATCGAAATCCATTGCATTAGATTCATCTAAGAGTTTCTGGTAAAGAGGATATACCTTAGCAACAACAAGCTGGAAATATCCTTGTGCGTATTGGATATAGTCGTCTGGACCAACAAGTTCATTTTTAGAAGATGAAATATATGAGTGAATTGCTTTAGGATTGAATTCTTTAACAGATAAGTTAAGAGATAACATTACATCTTTTACTGCATCTATTTGATCATCTGAATCATAAATTACAAAGTTAGGATTCATTCCAAGATTTCGAGCTTCCATTCTTAAGATCTTTACACATATAGAGTGGAAGGTTCCCATAAATGGAATACTTAATTGAGCTTTTGGATCTGTTAGTGCTTTATTAGTAATTATTGCTCTAACTCTTTTCTTCATTTCCTCAGATGCTTTATTTGTAAAAGTTACAGCAAGTATTTCGTTAGGATAAGCAAGTTTCTGATCAAGTAGATAAGCAATTCTATAAGTTAGAGCCTTTGTCTTCCCACTACCAGCACCAGCAATAACTAAAACAGCACCATTTGTTGTCTTAACAGCATCTAGTTGTTCTGTATTCAAGCCTGACAAGTCCATAAATATATATTAATATTAAATGTTTGGGAAAATACTTTTGGAAATATTTATTTTTTTCTCTTTCTCAGAATAAACCATCCATAACCTAAAGAACAAGCAATCCCTATAACTGTTAGCGCTATTCCTATCCAAGGTTTATCTATAGTTATTTCTCCTACCGAAACAGTAATTATTGTTGGGATAACAGCACCAATTACAGCTCCAAGAATATATGCCTTTGCGTCTGCTTTTACTGCTCCAGCGACATATCCTAACACATCGTAGCTCATACCTGGAGTAAAAATTAGAACTATAAAATCTCTCAACTTTGCTTTCTTAACAAAGTCATCTAGTTTATCCAGATTATCTGCACCTATCATGTTTTCGACAAAATGTCTTCCAAGTTTTCTTCCGAGATAGTAATTGAATGCCCAGCCAACGATTGATGCAGGGTATACTATTAAGAATCCTCCAACTGCACCATACAAGGCTCCTGCAGTTATGTGTATTATCTGATTAGGAATAAACGGATTAAATATAGCAACATTATTAATAAGTATCAGGACAAGTGGACCTAGTATTCCTTTATCCGAAACCCAGTCCCTAAGTTTCTCAGGAGTAAGAGGAACCTTTCCAACTGCAAGCAATACTCCACTTAAAATAATCACCCCTACAAGGATCAGTAATTTTAAAGTTGCGATACTGTATAACTTCTTGAATACTATTTTGTACCATTTCTTTTCATATTCAATTACATCCATTCCCAAATTATTGTTCATATTTTTTACAAATAATATTATCTATATAAAGAGACTTTCAGGTATAATTCAAAGGTTCATATTAACACCTTATGAGTAACTCAGAATATTATATCAAAAGAAAAGTTTCAATTTTTTATGGACCAGCAGGAGGGGGTCATTACACAGTATCCAAAGCTCTTGAAGAAGAATTCAAAGAAAAGGGTTACGAAGTGGAGCTTCTAGATATAACGGAGATGGGAAAACCTGGATTCAAAAATCCTTCAAAAAGTTATTCTTTTGCTATCAAATATTTGAGAATCCCTCACATGCTAATTAACTACGCTATGAGAGTACCTTTAGTAGCATATCTATTTAATCTATCTATTTGGGCACAAACTAAAGAAAAACTTATGCCCCTTATGAAAGAGCTTGGTGGAGTAGGAATAGACAGAATTAGAAAAACAGACCTAATCATAAATGTATATCCTCAATATACGTATATATTAAACGCGGCAAAGAAGAGATTAGGATTGACTGTACCTATTGTGACAATTGTAACGGACATATCTTTTGTATACGCACTTTGGTTTGATAAACGTAATGACTTAACCATTCTTCCCACAATAGAAACCTATCAGAATGGATATAGATATTTTAAAGATTACAAAGATAGAGTAGTAAAGTTAGGATTGCCCATAAGAAGTAAATTCTTTGAGAAAGAAAATTCAAAGAAAACTAAAAAAGATCAGAAAGAGAAGGAGAACTTAAGACAAGTACTAATCCTAAGTGGTGCTGAGGGGATGGGACATATTGAGAAGCTTGTGTCAACAATAGATAAAGAATGTAGTGGAATTAAGATTCTTGTTTCAGTTGGAAAAGAAAAACAACTTAAAGATAAACTACTTTCAAAAACATACTCCAATAAGATAGAAGTCATTGAGTGGACGGATAAATTCGAAGAATATATTAAGGAATCTGAAATAATTATCACCAAAGGTGGAGCATCAAGTCTTTGGGAGTGTTTAAGTACAGGAAACCAAGTAATTGTTTTCGACTACATCAAAGGACAAGAAAATGGAAATCCAGAATTTGCAAAGTACTATGGAAATGGAATATATGAACCAAACTTTAAAAAGATAGCTAAACTTATTAGTAAAAATTCATTCTCTCCAAAGAAATCCAATATTGCTTCCATTAACTGGACAAAGCAAATAGTAGAAAGAGTAATCTCTCTTATTAAAGAATAATCTTGAAATTTAAAAGTAATAGAGAAATTATTATTGTAAGCATAATTACTCTGTGAATATCATTCTTAAACATCCTCTTATCCTTATATATGAAATTTCTGAATATTGGATAGAGCATGAATAGAGCAAGTATTAGTAAACTTTGGACTATCCAGCTTACTGAAATATTCATTTTATTTACTACAAAAAGTCCTCCAGCTGCTGTAAGGATAATTAGAACTACCTGAGTAATTTGTGAAGCTTTAACTCCAATAATAGAAGCAATTGTTTTAATTCCTGCTTTCTTATCTGTTTCAATATCTCTTACTTCATTTTCCAACTGTCCATATACTGAGGCAATCATGAGAACTGGGAAAAGTAGAAAACTAATTGGTAATTGCTTCCCTTCTGTTATATTAAAGCCTGTTAAAAATGCCACTAGGAACTGTCCACCTGCTAGCATGTATCCATGAGAGATAAGATCTAGGACAGGAATATTTTTAAGTCTTGTAGCTCGATAAGAATAAAGAATGTTTACGATCAATATTGAAATACCTGCGATAAGTGGCCATATATTCCCACTTTGAAAAGCTAAGAAGGCATAGAGGACAAGGGATATGACAGCTACAAGAATACAATACACATATCCTTCACCTTTAGAGATAATCCCAGCTGCAACTGGATTTCTCTTTCTTTTCTTCTCATTAAGATAATCTTCTTCAGCATCTTCAACATCATTAAACATAAAAGCAAAACAAAGAGCAGTAAAGTTAGCTAGAAATGCCAAAATGAAATTCAATCCAAGAGCAACAGGTATTGCCATAAAACCAAGAAGAGTAAGAACGAAATTGAAATCTATTACTTCTGCCCACCTCGTTAAAGCAGAAAAGGCAACTCTTTTAGTTCTCAGATTATTTTCAAACGACATAATATGTTAATAAGAATTAATATTTAGAAATGAACTTTGAAATACTTTGTGTTAGTCGAGTTTCATTGGCATGACTATATGAGTGAAATTTGTATCCAATGGATCCTTAAATACAGCAGGTAGGGTAGGACCATTACTTTCAAATACAATTTCATCTCCTTCAATTGTTCCAATCATGTTCATAAGGTATCTTGCATTATATGCTGTTTTGAATTCATCACCCTCGACATCACTAATTTCCATCTTTGTTTTATTCTCTCCAAGTTCAGGAGCAGAAGAACTTAAAACTAACATACCTTCAGTCTTATTTACTTCAAATACAGTTTTGTTTCCAATAACATTCTTTGCAAATACATTCACTATCTTCATATCTGAAGAGAAATGATCTTTACTCATTGTGAACTTAACTGAGTGAGTAGAAGGAAGAATAGATTTGTAGTCTGGAAATTCTCCTTCAATAAGTCTTGTAGATATTTCTAACTCCTTATATGCAAATACCACCTGATTCTTATCTTTAAGCACATATATTTTAACTTCTTCTTTACTATCTGTTGGATCTATTACTCTTAACACTTCATTCAATGCCTTTGCAGGAATAATGAGTTTATCTTGATCAAGTTTCTTTTCAAGTTCGATTAACTTCTTAGATAGTCTAAATCCATCTACTCCTACTAATGTTAAAAACTTCTCATTAAATTCAAATAGGATTCCTGTTAAGACTGGACGACTATCATCAAGAGCTGCAGATACTACTGTCTTACTAACAGCTTTAAAAAAGTCAGATCCCTTCATTATTAATGTTGGCTCATCACTTGAAACAGGTATAATAGGGAAGTCCTCTGCAGAGATTGTACTAAACTTACTACTTGTCTGATCATTTGAGATGTTTAATACATTATCTGTAAGTTCTAGAGTTAATTTCCCTGCTGGAAGTGAAAGAACAAATTCAGAAGTAAGTTTTGCATTAATTGTAATAGAACCATCTGATATTACTTCAGCTGGAAGATTAATATTCATTCCTATCTCTAGATCTGTTCCAGATAACTTAACAGTATCTTTCTTTACTGTTAATAGAACATTAGAAAGAATAGGTATTGATGGTTTATTTGATACTGCTTTACTTACTTGTGATAATCCTCTTGATAAATTTTCTTGTAATATTGATAGCTTCATTAAATAGTTTATATAATAAATTAGAAGTATTTATAGTAGGGCCTGTGTATATGTGTTTAACTTAATGGCAATTTGTTCATTTTAGTTTAATTCACAAGCATTTTCAAATTGAGAATATTTGTGAATAACTCCTACTTTTACGAAACTCCCTGACACCAAAGTATTACAAATCTTGACTTTTGTATACCCCTATTTAAAGCAACTTATCTCTTGTTGATAGATTGTACTAAAAAGCTAATAAGAATGTATATGTTTCATGTAACAATATTCCTGTGAAACACAGGGTTAACTTGTTGATGATTCGTTCCACGCCTTATTTGTCAATAAGTTAGCGGTGAGCATAACTATCTAAAAGTTATGCACAATTTGAATCTAGAAGATATTTATTTAATAGTTTGGATGAAATTACATTGTTTCAAGATCTCTAACTATTTTGTCTAGTTGAGATTTGAATTGAGGTTCTGTTTGAATCTTCTCTTTGATCTTATCTACTCCATGAATAATAGTCGTGTGATCGGATTTATTTAGAAAGTTAGCAACTTGCTTCAGTTTATACCTATACTCCTCTCTAAGTATATACATGCAAATCTGTCTTGCTAGTGCAGTTTCCTTTGTTCTTCTAGCACTTTTAATTTCAGATATCATGATGCCATACTCGTCTGCTACTCGTTTTATTACATCTTGTACTTTTACATCCTTTCTTTTCTTATCTGGAGTTTTCCCAAGTATATTAGCAATTTCATCTTGAGTCATTTCATGTCCTACACTTAGAGTACTCATCAAGGCAATCTTTTGAAGTGCACCTTCTAACTCTCTTACATTAGTAGGAACAAGTTTTGCAATATGTTTAAGATATACATTAGGAATACTAATATTCAAATCTCTTTTCTTTTGCTCAAGGATTGCAATTCTTGTTTCAAATTCAGGTTCTTTAATATCTGTTACAAGTCCTCCTTGGAATCTGCTTTTAAGTCTATCTTCAAGTTTTGCGATCTCTTCAGGAGGTCTATCTGAAATAAGTATTACTTGTTTTCCACTTTGATGAAGGGAATTAAATGTATTGAAGAATTCACTTTGCGTTTCAACCCAGTTGGATATCATTTGAATGTCATCGATTATTAAAAGATCTAGTTCTCTATATTTATTTCTAAACTTCTGCGCCTGATTCGTCTTTATTGCACTGACTAAATCGTTAAGAAAGTTTTCACTTGTTGTGTATAGGACCTTTGCACTCATCTTTTTTTCTAACATCTCCCTTGCTACTGCTTGAGCTAAATGAGTCTTCCCAAGTCCAGTCTTTCCATGAATGAATAAAGGATTAAATGGAGAAGTACCTTTTTCAACAATTGACCTTGCAGCTGCATGAGCAAGTCTATTGTTATTAGCAACTATATAGTTGGAGAAGGAATACTTGGGATTAATATTACTGTTTTTAAGCAAGTACAAGATTTCTTTTGGTGCACCTTCTTGAAGTTCTAGTAGTGGAGCTTCAAATGTATTCTCTTGTAGTTTCTTTCTTTCGTCTTGTTGTTCTTTTGCAAGACTTTCCTCATATTCAATTTTAATTTTTACTTTAACTCCATAAACAAAAGAGAGAGTATCTGTTATTAAGTCTTTATATCTCTTTGTAAGAAAGTCAGCATGAATAGAGCTATGAGTTCCGATAAGTGCAGTTTTATTATCTAGACTTACTAACTTGGAATGAGTAAACCATGTAGTGTAAACTTTTCTCGAATCAAGTTTAACTTCCATTTGTGCTAGAGTTTTTTTCCAGATTTCTTCTATGTTAACTTTCATTGTTTAGGAAATATTTTATTTAGCAGTGAGCGTACATTAACGAAATGTGGATAACTTTGCAAGAGGAAAAAGTAGAATCCCTGGAACTTCAATACAGTTAACCCAAAACCATCTTTATTATTATTGCTAAAGTTGCTGCACCACTCCAAAGAGGAATAATTAACCAACTTGTTCCTCCAGCGAATAGCTTATACCGTGTATAAATCCATAAATGTTCTCCAGTTGACCTGTGTATGAACTTGGAAAGTAATCCTTCGAGGATTAACCCTAAACCTGTAGAGAGTAAGATGAAAAAAATAATGTTTGTTGAATTGAAGAACGTTAGCAAGCCAATTGCAGAGAAAAGAAAGAAAAAACGATAAATAAGTATTTATGGAAATAATTTGTTTTAAGGGAAGTCTTCTTCTTGAAATAATCCATAATTCCAGAGATGAAACCAGAAAAGAGAAGCCCAACAAATCCGAGGGATAAATATATTTTAAGTAAATCTATTCCTGAAAGATGTAAATTTACTTTTGTTATTTCTGCAAGTCCAAGGAAAAATAATCCTGCTGCTCCCCAGATAGGAATAATATACCAGCTAGTAAATCCTAGAAGATTACCATCAAAGTACCTGTAAATTCTACTTCCAAATATCTTATAC
>Ga0194052_1001189_pt1 | contig 15388 bp, 8 predicted proteins | sample SepL226m_MetaG_FD_160117 | JGI IMG/M metagenome (GOLD analysis project Ga0194052, IMG submission 160117) | Anoxic zone freshwater microbial communities from boreal shield lake in IISD Experimental Lakes Area, Ontario, Canada - Sep2016-L227-6m | ecosystem: Environmental > Aquatic > Freshwater >... | reverse complement strand
GGATAAAGTCACCCGCGCCTACCAGGGCGCCGTCCGGGACTATTTTGATGATCTGAAGAAGTAATTTGGAAATCAGGAAGATGAATACCGAAACCCAAATCCACAACTTTCGCCAGGCCCACTCAGCGTTGCGGGCGGAACTCGGCAAGGTTATTGTCGGCCAGGACGCCGTTGTCGAATGCACGCTCATCGCCCTGTTCGCGGGCGGCCACGTGCTGCTCGAAGGGGTGCCGGGGTTGGGCAAGACGCTGTTGGTGCGCACGCTCAGCGACGTGCTCGACCTCTCATTCAGCCGCATCCAGTTCACGCCCGACCTGATGCCGGCGGATATTCTGGGCACGAACATCGTCATGGAGATTCCCGGTGGCCGGCGCGAGTTTCAGTTTCAGCGCGGCCCGATCTTCGCGCATCTGGTTCTTGCGGATGAAATCAACCGCGCCACTCCGAAGACCCAATCGGCGTTGCTGGAAGCGATGCAGGAGCACCAGGTCACCGCGGGCGGCGAACTTCGCAAGCTGGTGGAGCCGTTCTTCGTCATGGCGACGCAAAACCCGATTGACCAGGAAGGCACCTACCCGCTGCCCGAAGCGCAGCTCGACCGATTCTTCTTCAAGGTGCTCGTTGGCTATCCGTCCGCCGAGGAGTTGAGCGAAGTGCTCTCGCGCACCACCACCGGCGAGGGCGTGAAGGTGGAAAGAGTGCTCAGCCGCGAGGCATTGCTGGACCTGATGAAACTGGTGCGTGAGGTTCCCGTGGCGTCGCATGTCAAAGATTACGCCGTGCGCCTCGTCCTGGCGACGCATCCGAAGACTCAGACGGCGTCGCCAATTGCCAGCCAATACCTGCGCTTCGGCAGCAGCCCGCGCGGCGGCCAGACGTTGTTGCTGGCCGGCAAAGTCCGCGCGCTCACCCAGGGCCGCTTCAATGTCAGCTTCGACGACATCGAGGCGGTTACTGCCGCCGCTCTGCGCCATCGTCTCATCCTGAACTTTGAAGCGGAAGCCGAAGGCATCACGACCGACCATATTATCGGGCAAGTTCTCCGGGACGTGCCCAGAGATGCGGCAGCCGTGAGTGTTTGAGCCAGGCGATATGGCCGAAGGGAGCTTTTGTGAACGCCTGCAAGCCCTTGCACTTGATTGCAGAAACAGCATACTTTAACAGCGACTTGAAATCGGTGATTTTTCGACATGCTTCAACCCGAGGACATTGTGGGCGGCGAATGGGCGGAGTGGTATGGGATGACTCCACTGGAGCGCTGGGAGGCGAGTGGCGAGCTTTGGGAATATTACCTGAGCATTGGAGGTTCGCTTGATCCCGAGCCGGATACGGAAAGTCCTTTCTACGATGGCGGTGTGCCAGGTCCGTGCCCTGCTGATGGGGGGACAGGCTTGCGTGTTCTACGGCGCAGCCGAGTTTAGCCGCGATACCGACCTGCTGATCTTGGCTGACGCCGGCAACCTTCAATGTCTGGAGGGTGCGTTACGGCAGTTGCAGGCCGACTGCATAGCGGTGCCTTCCTTGACCGCCGAGTATCTTGAGCGCGGCCACGCAGTCCATTTTCGTTGTCATCACCCGGAAGCGCTGAACATGCGAGTGGACTTGATGGCAAAGCTGCGGGGCGTGGAGCCGTTTTCCGCGCTGTGGCACAGGCGCACGACCTTGACTGACCAAGAGGGCGTGACCTACGAACTGCTCTCGATGCCTGACCTTGTGCAAGCCAAGAAAACCCAGCGCAGCAAGGATTGGCCGATGCTCCAACGCCTGCTCGAGGCTTACTATTTGCGGCATCGCGACGATCCGACTGGAGAAGAGCAACGTTTTTGCCTTCGTGAGTTGCGCACCCCGGAATTGCTGGTCGAGGCCGCCCAAGCCTGGGTGGAGGCATCGCGCCAGGCGGCCTCGGACCGACCTTTGCTCGCCCTGGCAAGACCCGGCGCGCTCGCCGAACTGCGGGCGGCGTTGGCAGCGGAGGAGATGGCTGAGCGCGAGCGTGACCGACTCTATTGGCATCCGCTTAAGGTCGAGCTCGAACAACTGCGTCACGCGGCATCCAGACAATCACGAAGGAATCCCGATGAATAGTTCAACGAGCCGAGGTCGAGTTTCAGCATTGAGTTTCACACCTCGCGCATCGCGCATTGCCTTTCGCGCCTTCTTCGCGCGTTAACTCATGCCTGACGCCCTCCTCACTCCCGAATTGCTGCGTCGCCTTGAGCAATTCCAACTGCTTGCGACCCGTCGCGCCAAGAGTTCGTCCAAAGGTGAGCGACGCAGCCGCGCCCGCGGTCAGTCGGTTGAATTTGCCGATTACCGCACCTATGTCCACGGCGATGACTTCCGCTATCTCGATTGGAATCTTTATGGCCGGCTGGAGCGGCTGTTTCTCAAACTCTACGAGGAAGAGCGTGAGTTGCCGGTGAGGATATTTCTGGATGCCAGCCAGTCCATGACCTTCGGCGAGCCGCCCAAGTTTCATTTCGCCCGGCAGGTCGCCGCCGCCATCGGCTATGTTGCCCTCTCCGGCTTCGACCGCGTCAGCGTCATCCCCTTTCCCGATGTCGCCAATGGCCTCGAGACGGACCAGGCAACACGCACCATGGAGATGGCGGCGCGAGGCGCGCTTCGGTCCGTTCGCGGCAAGAAATCCGCCATCCAGTTTTTCCGGAATCTGGGATCTCTTACCGCCAGCGGCGCCGCCAATCTCAACGAAGCCCTGCGCCGCGGCGCGCTCGAAGCGCGCCAGGCGGGCGTGGCCGTCGTGCTAAGCGATTTCCTCGATCCGGCGGGTTATGAGTCCGGGCTGACCGCGCTGGTTGGACGCGGTTTCCAGGTGGACCTTGTGCAAATCCTTGCTCCGGATGAGGTCTCCCCGACGACCTTTGGCGACCTGCGGCTTATCGATTCCGAAACGGGGGGTCAGCAGGAGGTGACGTTCGGCCGCTACCGCATGAAGGCCTATCAGCGAACCGTGCAGAATTTCCTGCAGCGGTTGCGTGAATTCTGCAAGAGCCGCGGCATCAACTTTTTCTCCACCAGCTCGAACACTGATTTGCAGGAGTTGCTGCTCAAACAACTGCGCCAGGCGGAGGTGTGGGGCTAGATGCACTTCTTGGCCCCACTCGCCTTCGCCTTCGCCGCCGCCATCCCGGTGGTGATCGCGTTCTACCTGCTCAAGCGCAAGCGGGTGGTGAAGCTGGTTTCCAGCACACTGCTCTGGCAGAAATTTCTCGCTGAAACCCAGGCCAGCGCGCCATTCCAAAAGCTCCGCAAGAACTGGCTGCTGATCCTGCAAATTCTCTTGCTGACGCTGATCGTGTTCGCGCTGGCCAGACCTTATTTCGCAACGAAAGCCATGCCGGCCCAGTTGCGGGTCGTTATCCTCGATGCTTCAGCTTCAATGCAGGCCACAGATGAAACGCCTTCGCGGTTCGAGAAAGCGCGCACTGAAGCTCTGAAATGGGTGGATAGTCTGGCCGGCAACGACCAGATGGTCATCCTCCAGGCCGGCGCCAATACCGAGGTCAAACAATCCGCCTCGACCCAGAAAGCGGCTTTGCGGCGCGCGCTGCAGGCGTGCGTCTGCTCCGATGGCCCAACCCGGCTCGTCCCGGCACTGAAGATGGCGGAGTCACTGGTGCGCGATCTCGACCCCAAGACCAACCCGGAGATACACCTGTTCAGCGACGGCGCGGTCCCGGAGCTGAACGAGTTCGAGAACAAGGCCCTGCCCCTTGTTTTTCATCGTGTCGGCAAGGACGCGAACAACCTCGGCATCACCGCGCTCGACGTTCGCTCCAATCCCGAGGACGGCCGACAGCGGGCCGTCTATGCCAGTGTGGCCAACTTCTCGACCAACAGCCAGCAGACGGACTTGGAGCTGTTGCTCGATGACCGTTTGCTCGAAACGCGTCCGATTACCATCCATGCGGGTGAAACCTCGCCCCAGGTCTTTCTGGCGGCCCAACCGCGGGACGGTGTCTTCACTGTCCACCTGACCGTCAAAGATGATCTGTCGGTCGATAACCAGGCTTCCATCGTCAGTCTCCTGCCCAAACCGGTGAAGGTGTTGCTGGTCTCCCAAGGAAACCGGCTCCTCGAGCGGGCCTTGCGCGCGGCCCCCAATGTCGAGCTGGCTGCCACTACGGATTTGACGGATCCCGCAGCCGGCTTCGACTTTGTGGTGCTCGACGATGTCACACCAACGGTTTGGCCGAAAGGCAACGTGCTCGCTATTCATGTCGTGAACACCAACTGGTTTCAGGGCGCGACACGCGTCGAAGCGCCGGCGATCGTGGACTGGAAATCCGCTCATCCGCTTCTGCGTTATGCCGGTTTCGATAACGTGCAGGTGATGCAAAGCCTGACCGCCAGGACTCCCACATGGGCGGCTACGCTGGTGGAGGCACCGCAGGCACCGCTGATTTTCGCCGGCGAGCTGGGACGGCAGCGCATCATCTGGATTGGATTCGACACCCTCGAGAGCAACTGGCCGTTGCGCGTGTCCTACCCCATTTTTATCGCCAACGCAGTCGATTGGCTGAACCCTGCCAACTCGCGCAGTGGTCAACTGCTGGTGAAATCCGGGGACCCGTTCCGCCTGGCCCTCACAGAACCGACCACCAGTGCCCAAGTCACGCTCCCCGGCGGCACGGCTAAACCGCTGACCCTCGATCCGAATGCCAGCGAACTGGTTTTCGGTGACACGCTCAAGCAAGGCACCTACCGGCTGCGCCTCGGGACGAATGAAACGGTCTTTTGCGTGAACCTGCTCGACATGGCCGAGAGTAACATCAAACCGCACGAGGCAATGCAACTGGGCAAGTACACGAAAGTGACTGCCACGACCAGGCAACGCGCCAACATGGAACTATGGCGCACCATAGCCACGCTCGGTCTCCTGGTGCTGCTGGTTGAGTGGTGGTATTACCATCGGAGGACCGTATGAGAACGTGCTGCGACGCGGCTCGGAAGCACCCAGGCTCTCTCGTTTCAGGAGGCAGGAAATGAGCGGCGTGCCTCCACTCCCCCCCAAAGACCGCAACTGGCCGAAGGATGAGTTTGGCCGAAGCGAAGTCATCGCGCAGTTCTGGTGGGTGCTGCCGTTATTGGCTGGCATTGTTGCCGCACTGCTGCTTCCAGCGGTTGACGGCGGGTGCGGTTTTTCAGGCAAACGGCATCAAGTGGTCGCCTACTGCGCCCAGGACCAGGACTACGCCGAGCCGATTCTGCGCGAATTCACCAGGCAAACCGGAGTCAAAGCGCCCGCGGTTTACGACAGCGAAGCAGTGAAGACGGTTGGCCTTGCCAACCGCCTGCTCGCCGAGCGTCCGCATCCGCAATGCGACGTATTCTGGGGCAATGAAGAGCTCCGCACGCGCCAACTGGCAGCACAAAATGTCTTCCGTGAGACCAATGGCTGGGCCGCGTTTGGCTATCGCAGCCGCCGAATCGTGATCAATACCAACCGGCTTTCGCTCGCGTCCGCGCCGCACTCTTTGCTCGATCTGACGAATAAAACCTGGCGCGGCAAAGTGGCGCTGGCCTATCCGCAGTTTGGCACGACGGCGACGCATTTTCAGGCTCTGCGTCAACATTGGGGCGACACGCTCTGGGAAGCCTGGTGCCGGGCGTTGGCTGCCAATGAACCGTTCCTGGTGGACGGCAACTCGGTGGTTGTCAAGACGGTCGGCCGCGGTGATGCCTGGATCGGTCTGACCGATTCAGATGACATCGCTGCCGGGCAACAGGAGGGCTTGCCCATCATGCCGTTGCCGATGACTGAAGAAACGCTTTTGATTCCAAACACCGTGGGGGTGGCGCGCGGGGCGCCGCATCCGGCAGCGGCGCAACGGTTGTTTGCATACCTCCAACAGCCCGGCGTGGTGCGGCAGTTAGTGGCGGCAGACGCGTTGGAGGGGGCCTCCGCCAGTGAAGTCTCTGTTCCCACGCTCCAAGTGAGTTGGGATGCCTTGCTGCGCGATCTCCAAGGCACGACAACCCGGCTCAACCAAATCTTCCTGCGATGAACTGGCTGCTGCTCAAAAACAGTCTGCTGGTCAGCGGCCTGACAACTCTGTTGGCGGAGGGCCTTGGTTTTCTCGCCGCGCTCTGGCTGGCAGGTTTGGCGCCGCGCTGGCGCAGTTGCGTCCTCGCTCTGGCCGTTACCGCTTTGGCGCTCCCTCCTTTCCTGGTCACCAACTGCTGGCTCCAGTTCCTGGGTTCTGCCGGGGTCTGGCGCAGTTGGTTGCCGCTGAACATCATCTCGCTGGGCGGCACCGTTTGGATTCTGGCCCTGCTCCTTTGGCCTATCCCCCTGCTGGCGGTCTTGAGTGCCTGGCACCGGCTCGAACCCGCCCAACTCGAAAGCGACACTGCGGTGACTGGCTGGACGCTGATTTGCGGCCTGCTGCTGCCGCTGGCCCGAAGCGCGCTGGCGCTGGCCGCCGTGCTCGTATTCGTCCTCAGTCTCAACAATTTCGCCGTCCCCGCCATCCTCCAGGTGAAAGTGTTTCCCGCGGAAATGTGGGTGCGCTTCAATACCACCTTCGACACTCTGGGCGCGCTCCGGTCGAGTTGGCCGCTCGTGCTCGGTCCGTTGCTCCTGCTGCTCTACTTTACCCGGCGCGAAGTCCCCTGGCCGCACATGGAAACAGCGGTCTCACCAAAACGCTTCCGCCGGCAACTCGGCCCCATCTGGTTCTACTCCGCCGGCCTATGCACGCTCCTGCTCTGCTTGCTCTCGGTAGGTCTGCCCATCTTTCAACTCCTTTCGGTCAAACGTACCTGGACGGAACTGCCCGGCGCGCTGGCGGCCGGGCAGGGGGCGATCTGGAATTCAATTTGGTTTGCCGCCGTCTCCGCCACTGTGGTCGTTGCGCTCGGTTTGACCGCTGGGGCGCGGAGCATCGGGCTGCGCCTGGGTTGCTCGCCATTTAACTCATTCATCTCATTCTTGGGCTGGCTCGCGTGGCTCCCGTTCCTCCTGCCGGGGGTCTTTCTTGGCATTGGCCTGATCGTGGCACTAAACCGCTCTTGGTTTTCACTCTTCTATCAGAGCGCAGGCGTTGTCATTCTGGCGCTGGTAATCCGGTACTTGGCGCCCGGCTGGAATACCGTCTTGCATGCCATGCGGACCGCCGACCGCGATCTGACGGACGCCGCCACGCTGAGCGGCGCGACGCGATGGCAAATGCTCCGCTACGTTCATTGGCCACAGATCGCCCCACAGGTTGCCGCCGCCTGGTATATCGTATTTCTACTTTGCCTCTGGGACGTGGAATCGATGATTCTCGTGGTGCCGCCCGGTGGCGAGACTCTGGCGCTTCGGGTGTTCAACTTGCTGCATTATGGCCATAACGCCCAGGTAAATGCGCTTTGCCTCGCGCTGTTGGTGCTGGCCGTCAGTCCGCTGGCGTTATGGAAAATGTGGCGCGCGCTGCGGAGCATGTGTTGCGTTTCCGCTCAACACGTAACACGAAGTCTGGTGGTGCTCGCTGGCTCCGTCACGCTTATCGCCGGCTGCGCCCCCAATCCGCTCTCGAACCAGGCGCAGCTTCAAAGCCAGCTCTTCAGCCGCGTGCAGGTCATCGGCTCGCGCGGTGTGGGTGTCGGCGAACTCAACAAGCCCCGCTCAGTCGCTGTGGACGCGCAGGACAACCTTTACGTGGTGGATATGACCGGCCGGGTGCAAAAGTTCTCATCGAACGGCGTCTTTCAGCTCTCCTGGCAGATGCCGCAAACCGATCTCGGCAAACCGAAGGGCATGGGCCATGATCGGGATGGCAATATCGTTGTGGTCGAGCCTCATTATCAACGCGTGAACTTCTTTTCGCCCGCGGGCAAGTTGGTTGACCAATGGGGCAAACGCGGCACCAACGCCGGCGAGTTCATGTTGCCGCGCGCCGTGGCCGTGAACTCGCGCGCCGAAGTCTTAGTCAGTGAATACGGCACAGTCGAGCGCGTCCAGCGGTTCAGTGGGGACCGCAGCACGACTGTCCCGAGCCACAGCAGCCTCCTCTCGCCTCAACTCCTGGATAGTTTCGGCCGTCCGGGCAATGCGCCGGGCGAATTCAACCGGCCAGAGGGCCTGTGTGTGGACGTGCTGGATCGAGTCTATGTTGCCGACTCGTGCAATCATCGCATCCAGGTCTTCTCGAAGGACGGAAAATTCATTCGCGCCCACGGTAAGGCGGGCACGGGTAAGGGCGAGTTGAGTTATCCCTACGACATCTGCGTCGATAAGGCCGGCCGCCAGTACGTCTGCGAGTTCGGCAACAGCCGCATCCAGATATTCGACGCGAACGACCAGTCGATTGAAATCATTGGCGGCCCGGGCGCGGAACCAGGCAAATTCAGCAACCCCTGGGGTGTGGCGCTCGACTCGGCTGGGAATCTTTACGTGGCCGACTCGCAAAATCACCGGGTGCAGAAACTGATTCGGAAATGAGCTTCCAGTTCACTCATCCCTATTACCTGCTGCTGCTGGCTCCCGCGATGGCCTGGGTGCTCTGGTTCGCATGGAAGAGCGACGTCCAGGTCAGCCCCTGGCGGCGCTGGACGGCATTGGGCATTCGCACGGTTGTGCTGACCGCGCTGGTGTTTGCTATCGCCGGCCTGCAATGGAAGCGGCCGATGGAAGGGATGAACGTCTTCTTCGCCCTGGATCGCTCCGACAGTGTCCCGTCACCGCAGCAAGATGCCGCGAAGCAATACGTCAACAAAATCTCCCGGCAAAAGAAGAATGCCGACAAGGCGGGCGTCATCGTCTTCGGCACCGAAGCCAGCATCGAGTCCTCGCCCAATGCAGCGGTGGATTTGCAGAAGATCCAAGCCGTCGTCGGCACCGAGCGGACGGATTTGGCTGGCGCAATCCGCCTGGCGACCGCAGCATTTCCCGAGACCGGCCAGAAGCGGCTGGTGCTGCTGACCGACGGCAATGAAAACGTGGGGGACGCGATGAGCGCCGTTTTGGCCGCCAAACCGCTCGGCGTAACGGTGGACGTCGTGCCAATGGGCGTGACTCGCGTGAACGACGTGTCGGTCCAGCGACTGCAAATACCGCCCAAGCTCAAGAAGGGGCAGGCTTTCGAGGTCAAGATATTCGTCCAGGCGGACCAGGCCACACCCGCCACCGTGCGGCTGTATCGCAATGAACAATATCTCGGGGAGCAAAAGGTCGATCTGTCGGCCGGCAAAAACCTCTTCAGCTTTCCCCAGACGCTTCCCGATGCCGGGTTTTACAGCTACGACGTGCAGGTCGATGCGCCGGGTGATCCTTTGCCGCAGAACAACCGCGCCTCCAGCTTCGCAACCGTGCGTGGCGAACCCACCATACTGGTTGTGGCCGCCGACCCCGAACAGGACCGGCAACTGGCCGCCGCCTTGCAGTCCGCCCGCCTCCAGATACGCCTCGTCGGCCTTCAGGATTTCCCCGGCACCCTCGCCGAGATGCAAAGCTACGACGCCATCTTCATCAGCAATCTCTCCGCGGGCGATTTGGGCAACGACCGCCAGAAACTACTCGAGAGCGCCGTGCGCGACTTCGGCGTCGGCCTGGTCTGCGTCGGCGGCGACCAGACCTACGCCGCGGGCGGCTATCGCGGCACCCCGCTCGAATCGACTCTGCCGGTCAACATGGAGCTCGATAGCAAGAAGGTCTTGCCCAGCGGGGCCGTCGTGCTGGTGATGCATGGCATGGAGTTCAACAACGGCAACCAGGTGGCCCGGGAATGCGCCCAGGGCGTGCTGGCCGCCCTCGGTCCCACCGATGAAATGGGCATCGTGCTCTGGGACGGCACCGAACGGTGGGTTTTCCCGCTCCAGAAGGTCGGCGACAAGAAAGCCCTGGCCAGGGAAATCGCCGGCATGAACCAGGGCGACCTGGGAAGCTTTCAGGGAGTTCTGGAACAGGCGCACGAGGCCCTGAAGAAATCCACCTCCAACCTCAAGCACATCATTGTCTTCAGCGACGGCGACCCGGCGGCGCCCACTCCCCAGTTGATGAAGGCCATCGTGAGCGACCGGATCACGGTGAGCAGCGTAATGATCTCCGGCCATGTCGGCCCCGACACGATGATCTGGATTGCCGAGCAGGGCAAAGGCCAGTTCTACAAGGTCGATTCCCCCAACGACCTGCCACAGATCTTCATAAAGGAAACCGCGGTGATCTTGAAATCGGCCATTTATGAGGATCCGTTCACGCCCCAACTGCGAGCGGCCAGCGAAGTCGTGCGGGGCATCGGCGCAAAAGAGTACCCCAAGTTGCTCGGCTACGTTGCCACCACGCCGAAGCCGCGCGCCGAGACCCCCCTGTGGACAGACAAGGGCGACCCGCTGCTGGCGCATTGGCAATACGGGCTGGGACGCGCGGTTGCCTTTACTTCCGACGCCAAACCCAGGTGGGGCAAAATCTGGATGAACTGGGACAAGTATCGGCAGTTCTGGTCGCAGATCGGCCAGTGGAGCTTGCGGCGGCTGGAGAACGCGGACTTCACCACCGAAGTCTCGGTCGAGAAGGGCGAGGGAGTGATCAATGTCGAAGCGCTGGATGAAAAAGGCAACTTCCGGAACTTCCTCAACCTGCAAGCCATCGTTGCCAACCCCAAAGGGGAGCGCCAGACGGTGCGCCTCGAACAAACCGGGCCGGGACATTATGAAGCGCGGTTCCCGACCAAGGATGTCGGCCTCTACATGTTGAACCTGACGGATATCAAAGATGGCCAGGTGCGCGGATCCCAGATCATCGGCGCCAGCGTCAATTATTCGCCGGAATTCAACAACTCGGAGCCAAACCTCAATCTGCTGCGGCGCATTGCCGAGAGCGGCGGCGGCATAATGCTCGATCCCACCGTTCCCTCCGCGAACCCTTTCCTGCATCATCGCCAAAGCACATTTCAACCGCGCGACCTCTGGGAATGGCTGCTGAAGTTCGCCGTCATCCTCTTCACCGTGGATGTCGGCGTGCGGCGCATCCAAATCGGCCGGGACGAATGGCTGCGAGCCGCACTCGCCTTGCGCCGCTGGCTATTCTTCTGGCAGGGCGCGCCGCGCAATCCGGAGGTCGAGGAATCTTTGACCGCGCTGCTGGCCCGTCGCGAACAGGTCCGCTCCACACAGACCGCTCCGGCCCTCGAACCGCACCCGGACCTGTTCCGTCCGCAGCAACCCGTCACCGTGGAATTGCCCGGCCAGGAGGCTGCTGCCGCTGATCCAAAGGCGGCCGAAGTTCCCGCGACCGAGCTGGCCAAACCACCCGCCGAGCCGCCGCCCAGCACCACCAGCCGCTTGCTCGAGGCCAAACGCCGGGCACAGAAGCGCCAAGGCTGACAGTAGTAGGGCGGGCGTCTCGACTGCCGCACCGGGCGTCTCGCCCGCGATGGCGAGTTCGATGGCGAGTCGCCCATGAGAATGCCAACGACAGCGCACGATGCGCACGACTTCAGTTCCAACCTCCGGTTTGACCCCTTTTCTTGGAGGTGCCGAGACGTTGCCTGCGACACAAAGGCGGCGTTTGGCGGAGATCAGCGCCGACTGCCGTCGCCGAGTACGGTTTCTTGAATCCACCCTGCCGGGTGACCGGAGCATGACGTTGCGCGCTTGCGTGGCGGGCGGTGGGTGGGCTCGTTTGCTTGTTGATGTGTTGATCAAACAGGGCAAATCAGCAGGGGGGGTATCAGAGCGTTGCTTCGGCTGCATTGCTGTTGAAAATAGTTCTTGCCAGGCTCCATCGAAAGAGTTAATGGAGGAAGATGGAGAAAAGGCCGTTGGGGCTTTTTCTTGTGAATGAAATATTATATGGAAACATGTGTGGAAAGGAACTGATCATGCCCAGGAAGACAACTGCACTTTGCTCGTGGCTTTCCTTGGTCCTGCTGATGATGACGATTCCCGCCGTGGTGCAAGCCCAGTTCGTTTACACTACCAATAATGGCGCGATCACCATCACCGGATACACCGGAACTCCAACGACGTTGACCATTCCCAGCACGACCAATGGTTATCCGGTGACCAGCATCGGGTCTTATGCGTTCTACCAATGCAGCAGCCTGACCAGCGTTATGATAGGAACCAATGTCACCAGCATCGGCTATGCGGCGTTCCAGAGCTGTCCCAAGCTGACAAACATCACGATTCCCAACAGCGTCACCAGCATCGGGGATTATACGTTCCGATACTGCACCAGCCTAACCAGCATCACGATTCCCAACAGCGTCACCAGCATCGGGGATTATACGTTCCGATACTGCACCAGCCTAACCAGCATCACGATTCCCGACAGCGTCACCAGCATCGGGTCTTATGCGTTCTCGGACTGCACCAGCCTGACAAACGTCACGATTCCCAACAGCGTCACCAACATCGGGTCTTTGGCGTTCAACAACTGCACCAGCCTGACCAGCATCGCGATTCCCAACAGCATCACCAACATCGGGAATTATGCGTTCCGGAGCTGCACCAGCCTGACGGCGATATCGGTTGACACAAACAATCCCGTTTATAGCAGTTTGGATGGGGTATTGTTCAACAAGAGCCAGACGACGATCATTCAATACCCTCCACTCAAAGCCGGAACTTCCTACACCATTCCAAACAGCGTCACCAACACTGGGTCTTATGCGTTCTACAAATGTACGAGCCTGACCACCATCACCATTGCCAATAGTGTCACCAGCATCGAGACTTATGCGTTCTCCTACTGCACCTGGCTGACCAGCATCACGATGGGCACTAATGTCACCAGCATCGGGGATTATACGTTCCGATACTGCACCAGCCTAACCAGCATCACGATTCCCAACAGCGTCACCAGCATCGGGACTTATGCGTTCTCGGACTGCACCAGCCTGACGAACGTTACGATTGGCAACAGCGTCATCAGCATCGGGATTTCTGCGTTCTCCCAATGCACCAGCCTGACGAACATCACGATTCCCAACAGCGTTACTAGCATCGGAGATTATGGGTTCTCCCAATGCACCAGCCTGACGAACGTTATGATTGGCAACAGCGTCATCAGCATGGGGAACTGGACGTTCCATTACTGCACGAGCCTTACCAGCATCACGATACCCAACAGCGTCACCGGCATCGGGGGCTATGCGTTCTCGGACTGCACGAGCCTTACCAGCATCACGATTCCCAACAGCGTCACCAGCATCGGGACTTATGCGTTCTTGGACTGCACCAGCCTGACGAACATCACCATTGGCAACGGCGTCAAGAGCATCGGGACTTATGCGTTCTACAACTGCACCAGCCTGACCAGCATCACGATTCCCAACAGCGTCATCAGCATCGCTGATTATGCGTTCTCGGACTGCACCAGCCTGACCAGTGTGTATTTCGAGGGTAGTACCCCAGGTCTTGGTGTGTATGTGTTTAGGTCTGACAACAATGCCACCGTCTATTACTTCCCTGGAACCACGGGCTGGGCATCGACTTTTGGAGGTCGTCCGACAGTCTGTTTGTTGCTTCCGCTGGTTATCACCGTCCAGCCGCAAAGCCGAACGAATAATGTTGGCGCGACGGTTACATTCCATGTTAGCGCAACAAGTCCGACACCGATGGGTTATCAGTGGCAGAAGAACGGCACCAGTCTCGCTGATGGTGGCAAGGTCTCTGGAGCAAACACAAACACACTGAGCATCATGAGCATTTCAGACAGTGATGCAGCGATGTATGCCGTCGTTCTCACCAACTCATACGGCAGCGTGACGAGCTCTGACGCAACGCTGACGGTGATAGACCCACCGCTCATCACCGCGCAGCCGTCACATTTGCTGGTGTTGCAGGGAACGAACGTCTCCTTTGGTGTCTCAGTGACCGGCTCGGCTGCGTTCTTGAGTTATCAATGGCGCTTCAACGGCACCAACCTCGTTAATGCAACAAGTGCAGTTTACACAATTCCCTCGGTCGCCACGAACAATGCCGGGAATTACTCGGTGGTGATAACCAACGCAGCGGGCAGTGCGGTGAGTTCCAACGCTTCGTTGACCGTGGTGATGTCGCCGAAGAGCCAGACTAATTATGCGGGCAGCACGGCGATGTTCACGGCCACCGCGTTTAGCCCTGAAACGTTGAACTACCAGTGGCAGAAGAACGGCACGAACCTGGTTAATGGTGCCAACATTTCTGGGGCAACCAACAGCACTCTGACCATCACGGGGATCTCAGACAGTGATGCGGGGACTTACCGTGATGTCGTGACCAACCCTTACGGCAGCGTGACGAGTTCCAACGCTATTCTGACTGTTAATAACCTTCCGTTTCTTAGCAGCCAACCCCAACCCCAGGTTACGCTAATTGGGAGCAACGTCACATTTACGGCTGCTGCCTATGGCGCACCACCACTTGTGTTTCAATGGTATTTCAATGGATCACCCGCTGGGCCACCCACCATTAACACGAATTGCTCAACCCACACATTGGCTGACGTTGGAGCGAACCAGTCTGGCAATTACATGGTAAAAGTGGTCAACGGTTATGGCACTGCCACGAGTTCCAACGCAACGCTTACAGTCGTGTCGTTGCCACCAACCATCACCGTGCAGCCGACGAACCAAGCGGTCAAGGCGGGAACCACGGCAACTGTTTCAATCATCGCGTCCAGCATGTCACCAATGAGTTATCAGTGGCAAAAGAACGACCTAAATCTAACCGATGGCGGCAGGATTTCCGGCGCAACCACCAACACGTTGATAATCACGGCTATTTCAAGTAGCGACGCCGGGATATATTCGGTCCGAGTGAAGAATCTGGCGGGTGGCGTTACGAGTTCCAATGCGACGCTGACCCTGATAACCCCGCCGAGTATCACGATGCAGCCGTTGGGTCAGCGAGTGCTCTTGGGGGGCAGTGTGTCATTCAATGTATCCCTCGACGGCACGGCTCCATTTAGTTATCGTTGGCGCTTCAACGGAGCCAACATTCTGTACGGCACGAATGCCGTTTACACGATTCAAGCAGTTACCACAACCAACACCGGGCAGTATTCAGTAGTCGTGACCAATTTGCTGGGCAGCGATTCGAGTTCCGATGCGGTGCTAACGGTGATGGTCCCTCCGACGTTGGAATTGGAATTATGGGCAGGTTATCCGCTCCTGAGTCTTGGTGGTATGTTGAGCAACAATTTCGTCGTGGAATACAGTACCAATTTGGCGGGAACCAACTGGATGAATCTGCTTTCGCTGACCAATTTGCCGTTCAGCCCGTATCAGTTTCTTGACACTTCCGGTGACGAAGAACCATCGCGGTTTTATCGGGCGCTTATGCAGTGATTGGTGATTGAGGATACGTCAGCAGTTAGAAGACACATTACGCGCTCAGAATCGAGAATTCAGCTAGGACTCTCAGGATTCATTGTCCGGGTTCCCTCCATCAATCCATC
>Ga0194052_1001188_pt1 | contig 15391 bp, 12 predicted proteins | sample SepL226m_MetaG_FD_160117 | JGI IMG/M metagenome (GOLD analysis project Ga0194052, IMG submission 160117) | Anoxic zone freshwater microbial communities from boreal shield lake in IISD Experimental Lakes Area, Ontario, Canada - Sep2016-L227-6m | ecosystem: Environmental > Aquatic > Freshwater >... | reverse complement strand
AACCACGCCGGGTCGCTGTTGGGGGCAGCGTAGGGCAGCATGAGCACGTCTTCATACTGCTTGAGATGCTCGAAAAGGCGGCTGTAGTTGCGCTTGCGGGTCTCGATGAAGCCGGGTAGCTTGCGAATTTGCCCTACCCCAAAAGCCGCCTGCATATCGGTGACCTTCAAGTTGTACCCAAGGTGCGAATAGACATACTTATGATCATACCCGTATGGCAAATCGCCGAATTGCTGGGTAAAGCGGTGCCCACAGCTATCGGAGACGCCGGGATCGCAGTGACAGTCGCGGCCCCAATCACGGAAGGACATCACGAGGCGCGAGAGTAGGGCGTCACCGGTAACAACGGCACCACCCTCACCCATGGTAATATGGTGGGCGGGGAAGAAACTCAGAGAGGCGAGGTCGCCGAAGGTGCCAGTGAAGCGACCATCATACCGACTGCCGAGCGAGTCGCAGTTGTCCTCGATGAGCCACAGACCATTCTCCTTGGCGATCTTGGAGATACTCGCCAAGTCGAAGGGGTTGCCCAGAGTGTGGGCAAGGAAGATGGCCTTGGTGCGCGGACCCACAGCCTCCGCCACACGCTCAGGAATGGCGTTGTATGTGGTCAAGTCCACGTCCACAAAAACAGGGATAAGACCATTCTGCACGATCGGAGCGACGGTAGTGGGGAACCCAGCCGCCACGGTGATGACTTCATCACCCGGCTTCAGCCTGCGTTCGCCGAGTTCAGTGGCTGTAAGGGCGGCGATGCAAAGGAGGTTAGCCGACGAACCGGAGTTGACGAGATGGGCACGGCCGATCCCCAGAAACTCCCTCATGTTCCGCTCGAACTGATCTGCGTACGGCCCCGCAGTGAGCCAGCAATCCAGAGCTGAAGACACCAGCAGAGACATTTCCTCGTGGTCAAACACGCGACCGGCATAGATGACACTGCTGGAACCGGGGACGAAAGTGGCGTCGCCGCAACCCGCCTCCCAGTAGTCTCGCACGAGAGCGAGAATCTGTGTTTTCAGCTGGGCTTGGTCTGTTGTCACGCTATCTCTTCCTCCACCCATATGGCGTACTCACAGTGAGGTGCTCCCCGTCGCCCGCAGCGTCTGAACCCGTTCCACCTCAATCCGTTGCTGTTCGAGGGGAACGCCATCATGGTAACATCAAACCATGGGCACGGCAAGCGCCGGTGGCTCAAGGCCCGTTCACGCCTCTGTCTTCGGAGGAGGTGTTGACGACGTCGCCAAGGAAGTACCCTCAGCGTCGCCTCAGATCATCGTGCCCCTTGCAGGTATGAGACCCCAACCATGGCAGAGTTCGTATCATTTGTGCTGTTCCTGCTGGTCGCTGCTGCAGTATGCGTGGTCGGCGACGCCCTGACCATTCGCTCTTGGCGCGAACGCGCCTTCGCGTGGGGATGGCTTGACGGGTTGCAGCATGGTCTCGTGGGCGTCGCCGTGGCACTTCCGCTGCTGTTTGGTACCCGGCAGTGGTGGCCGTGGGTATTGGTCTTCACCGCGGCGTCCCTGGTGGACGTCGATCACTTCCTTCGCTTCCCCAGTTGGTGGCCCGTATCCGCCCAGGACAGGGAGCACAAGCGCTTTCTGCACAGCCTTCTCATCGCGGTCCTGCCTGGCCTGATTGTCGCCTTGGCTGGAGGTGGATGGGCGTTCGGATGGCTGATTGCAGTGGGGGTCATCTCACATCTATGCCGGGATGCGACCATGGGTACCGTACCGCTATTCTTCCCCGCCAGAGGCGCTGTTAAGTGGGGGCGGCAGTCGTATATTCTGGCCGAATTGCTCCTGACCGGCCTGACTTTCTTGGTTGTGCACCTGACGGGTCAATGACGCACCTTCGGCATTACGCCCGGGTAGGGTCATCCACGCCTCATCGGGAGATGACTCAAGCGACGATCACCATACGTCTTCAGGCGAGGCTCCCTAAGTATGATGCGCAAAGTTCTGGACGTCGCCTGGCTAATCGTAATGGCCTTCTTGGCCCTCTGGGCTGTGACGAGCCTGTGGTGGCCTTGGGGACGCGACCAGTCAGTGATGGGATTCATGGGGCATCTGATCGTCGATGGCAAGATGCCCTATGTGGATGCAGTCTACATCAACGCCCCCGGTGGCTATCTCCTGCACGCCTTGCTCGAAACAGTGTCCGGCACGGCGCGTTGGTCCTTGAGGTTGCTGGACTTGGGGTTCCTGGCGCTTACCGGCTGGGCACTGTCCGGCCTGGGGAAGGCGCTGCATTCTGTCCGGGCCGGCCGATGGGCCTTCGCTTTCTTCGTCCTCTTCTACGCGTCTACAGGCTTCTGGCATACCGCTCAGCGTGATGGCTGGGCGGCCATGATGTTGTCGTGGGGCTTTGCCTTGACCTGTGGCCTGGGCCAGCCCTGCACTCGGGCTGGCCGCGGGTGGCAGGCCGTGGCGTGGGGGAAAGCGGCACTGGCGGGGTTGCTGCTGGGTCTGGTAGTGCTGCTCAAGCCTCTGTACCTCGGACTGGCCCTGCCCATGCTGATCTGGGTGGTTGAACGGGGCCGGGATTCCAGTCAGCCAGGGGCACCCGCCAAACCCAAGGGAGACCCGCTCTGGCAAGCTTTGGTCGCCGGTGCGTTGGGGATGAGTCTACCTCTGCTGGGGGTGTTGCTGTGGCTTCATCGGGGGAGCGCCCTTCTTCCTGCATACGAGCAGATAGTACTGTTCAACTCCCGCATCTACGCGAACGTGCAACGCCTGGATCTGCTCAGTAGTGGTGCTGTGCTCGCGACTACGCTCTTTCTCTGGGGTCCCGTTCTGCTGGCATTGACAATGGTTGGCGTCCGCTATCTCTTTGTCAACCGCGTCCCCGGACGCTGGGCTCTCGCGGTCATCTGGCCTGCTGTAGCCGCCGCAATCATCGTCATCCAGGGGAGGTTCTTTGCCTACCACTGGCATGGCCTGAATATGGCCCTGGCTCTATTGGGGGGAGTTGGGTTGATGGAATTGGTGGCCTGGGAAGCGCGCCCAACCCAGGACAAGCCCGCGATCCCCCAGTGGGCCCACGTAGCCGCGATCTCAGTCGTGCTTGCGCTGTTGGTGATCCCCTCGGGCGCCCAGATGGCGTCGAGCATCCGCTGGTGGATAGCCGACATTGTGGTTGCGAGGGACTACGGGACATATCTGGAGCATTTCGCCAACTCCGATGTTTCCCCGCGGATCAACGCGCAAGTGGGGAAATACCTGGCGAGCCATACTACACCCAATGACTCGATCTTCGAATGGGGACTGGAGCCGGACCTGTATCTCTACTCCGGTCGCGAGCTGGCGAGTCCGCTCGGTGGCAGCTTCTTCCTGGCAGCAACGCTGCACCGGGCCCCGGACCTGCACCAAAAGCTCCTACAGCAGTTGTTGAGGGACCTCAGGCGCAACCGACCCCGCTACTTCGTGATAGTGGACGACGACCGCAACCCAATCATGCAGAAGACCTCCCGACAAGCGCTCAAGGACGAACCCATGCTGGATCGGTACGTGCGGGACAACTATCGAGCTGAGATCACGATAGAGCACTTCCAGCTCCTAAGAATACGCTGACCCACCTAACGCCTCCTCCGCCACCCCCCAGACACACAATCCCACCAACCAACACTCCCGCAGGCGACAGACGGCTCCCCGGGCGCACCGCCAGCAGGAGCCACGTGCCGGCTTGCCCCGGTCGCCAGACTACAGCACCGATGACGGAGGACCGCTTCCAGTTAGAATGCTCTCTGAAGACCGCCGTCTGTCCGCGAAGAACTTGATAACGATGTCGGATGTGAGGCTGTGTTGATGAGACATTCTCCAAGGGGGCAACTCAACTGCCGCAATGCAATGTCTTCGCTCACCTGAACCATGCGGGATTCGAGCCGCAGTCTTAGCGGAACCGGGCTTGATATCTCGTCGCGGCTTCATAGTCCGCTGGACCGAGGCGATAAAGGTAAACCGCTGTTCCCCAACTGTCCACCGGTGCAGAGGCAAATAGATGTTTCTCCGGGGCACCTTCATTCGCTGCCAGGAGAATCGCCCAACGCGGATGATATTGATTCAACGACCCTTTGTTAATATTCCTGATGTCAGGCAAGCCGAAATCGTAGGCAATGGGTATCGCCCGGCTTTCAAGGCAGAAAGTGTGCGCCTCGTCTCCAACTACATACTCACCATCCTGGAATCGTTCGCCGCACCGTTTTGCGAAACGATATGCGTCATACGTGAAGCCCTCCCGGGTCTCGAACGGACCATATGCGAAGCCCCTGCCCGTCAGATACGGTGTGATCGGGCTAAGCAACGCCAAAACGGAGAGAGCAACCAGTGCCAACCGCATCGGCTTCGCAACGCTGGAAGCGCCGCCGATGAGCACGGCAAGAGATGCCCCAAGCAACGAGATCAGACCAACGGGCGCAATGTTGTCGGGGCGATCGAGATACAGTAGCAGGTAGGTACATGACAAAAATAGCAGAGCGTAGCCGAAGGCGTTTCGTAGCCCCAGCCTAGAGACAAAAGACGCGGTCGGCAGTCCCAGCAGGAACACAGTTACCGCAGGCAAGACCAGTGACACGCCGAAGATCGCAGCAACTCTCGCCCACAACGGCAGCAGGACCAGTGTCAGAACGAATGCTCCCGCCATGGCCTTGATGCGTGACCCGCGTTCCTGGGTGGCGTCACTCTGCAGTATCCGGACAATCATCAATGCGGCAAGTATGGCGACGACCGGAAAGATGTCATCGAAGCGCCTCGCCAACTGCGTCCTCGTCACAAGCGGGTTGAGCACGGTCTTGAGCACCAACCAGAGTATTAGGAAACCCGTCAGGCGCATGCCTCTTAATTGTCTCCAGGCGCTGCTCGGCCGAGTGCAGGCCAAGGCGATTGAGCCGGCACCGAAGAGACCCCAGAGGACGGAGGGAAACACCGCCGGATGTTGGAGGCAGGTGAAAAATCTGACCACGTTCTGGCCAGCGCCGTTGCTCAGGATGCTGGCCTCCGCTTGTTGCATGGCGAGGAAATTCTGCCAGTGCGCGGCGACGAAGACCGCCTGGCAGGCAATGACAAGGCCCAGAGAGCCCGCGGTCGCCCAGATTCTTCGTCGTTCGTGGTTACGCACAAAGTCGACTGCCAACCATATGACGAATGGCAGCATGCTGAATGCCGCTGTCGGTTTCGCAGCGAGGCTGGCACCAGCGAACAGGCCCGCGAGCAACGCGCTGGGCAGCCGTTCTCGACGGTCGAAGTAGCAGAACACCGCCAACAGCAGGAGCAGGCCGGGCAAAGGTTCAACGCAACTTTGCCTAGCCATCTGGACGATGGCTGTAGTCGACCCGAGCAGAACAAGGGCGATGATCGCCACCCTCCAACCGAAGTTGTACCTGGCAAACAGATATGTGACGAACAACAGAAGGTATACTTTGATACCGCCTACCAAACGCGCGGCGACGATGCCGGGGCCGGTGATCATGAAAACCAACTTGGCCATCAGGTACTGAAGTGGGGCTAATACGGCCAAATTGTAGTTATCTTGGAAAGGCGATCCCCAAAGCACCACATTCCTAGCGTTGCTTGCCCAGTAGCCAAGGTCAGTCAGATGGAGATCTTGGTCTGCCTTCAGTTGGGTGAAACCTGGAAGTGACAGCAGGGCTATCAATGTGGGTACCGCCAGATACTCCCAACGCATGCTAATCCAAGCGACAAAGGAGCGTCTCTCTTGCGCAGGATGAACCGTATCGATTGCTCTGGCCGCTTCGATCAACAATATCACCTCTTGCCTCAGAACGGCTAACCGCACGCGAGCATATCGTGAATGAGAGCCGTCACGGGCTGTCCATACCTACGGAATCACTCTTCCGTCGAATGCCCATGAAACCCATCCCCCAACTCTCATTGCAGAAGGCCCCTATATCCATCTCCGGGCACCCAACCCCCATGCCGTTGCGATCCTCCTACCCCGCCTCAAGCCGCCCTTCGCCCTCTCCCATGTTTCGGTGACATTAGCCTGCGCAGCCAGCGCAATCGATACCGCAACAAGTATGCCAGGATTCCGACGGCACCGCCGATGGCGGCCATCTCAAGAGCCAGTAGGGCGTGCGGGCTGTCCTTGACGCCAGATACATTCATCACGATGTGCTGGATGCTTAGGACGAGAGCGCGCCAGAGGTACCACAGGCGCTCAAAGGGGCTGGCTGGCGCGTCTGCATCTAGAAGCCGTTCGGCCACGCGACCACCGGCGTAGTAAAGCGAACCGGCCACCAGCACGAATGTGACCGCGCCGACTGCAAAGTAACGTGCCAATTCCTTAGGGCTACCGCTTGCGCTACGCTTGCGACGCGCTCTGCGGGTTCGAGCGCTGTGTGACCAGTCGGCGCCGCAATGCGGGCAGGTGTCTAGTGCAATGCGCAGCTGCTTGGCACAGTGACAGACGCGAAACTGCAAGCGCCCGCACGAGGGGCAAACTCGCTCTTCTTCCCCCATCTCTGTCTCGCATCGGTAGCAGCGAGGGGGCTCTGCGGCATGCTCGGATAATTCGGGCGTCGATGTCACGTTCGTGTCCCTTGCGTTAGAAACTCATGAATATCCCGACAAAGACGAGCTGTTTCGTGGGAAACACGCCTCTCCACCGCGCTGTGGCCGGTCCCACGGAGGTATGGCAGTGGCCGCGCTCGAATCTGATCCCCGCTAACACACGATGTCCGGGAGGCGAAGCGATGAGACTCGCGCGTACGTTCTACCCCCTGTCAGCTCTTCTCATACTGTCCTTGTGGCTGACGGGCTGCGGAGGAGGAGGCTCCGACTGTGTGGGCGGAGAGATCACCGGCCTGATCACTGCTACGGAGCTATGGTCAGCACTTTCCTCTGCCAACAAACCAACGATCATCGATGTCCGGATTGACTCAGAATACGCACTGAAGCATATCCCAGGTAGTACCAACGACTGCGGGTGTCCTACGGCCGCAGCGCGGCAGGCGTCGCAGCCAGATATTGTCGTGGTCAGTGCGACTGTCGAGCAGGCCATCGTAATGGGAGCCAAGGTATTGAAGCCAGGGCAGAAAGCTACGGCCCTCGATGGCGGCATGGATGACTGGCCCTATGGTCTGGATATCAGTGCCAACCAGTTGACCTTGTGGTTGGGGGCCGGGCGGACGCTCGACCTGATAGATGTGCGCACGCCGGAGGAATGGCAGGCTGGTCATCTAGCCGGAAGCGTCAACCACCCACTGGCGGACCTGGCCGTCTGGGCTCCCGCGCTTGATCCCGCGCACGAGATAGTGCTGATGTGCGCGAGCGGCTTTCGCAGCGCGGTCACGCGCGACGAACTGGTCAGGCGAGGATTCAGTCATGTCCACAATCTGCTGGGGGGCTGGACCGCGGTTCGACAATCCGGGATAGGCGCTGACTGAGTGCGGCCCTGCCACTCTCCGCGACCATCCGCTCAATCCCCCAGAAGGCGCATGCAGGTAGTCGGACCCTGCATGCCCGCCTTGAACCTGTCAGCTTAACGGTATCTGGCGATCAGCTGAGCGAAACGCGGCTAGGAGCCGCCCTCGCTATGGCCGCCGCCAATGGTGACTTGGCCTGCGATGATCAATATCTGGTACTCCAGATTTCCACAGGGCGCTCCGACCCGTAGTATCTGCAACCCCGGCGGGATCTGGTCCAGGAAATACTGACCGTTGGCATCCGTCACAGTCTCTAGAGCAGGGAAGCCCACGATCTGTACCTTAGCGCCGGCCGCTGGAAAATAGCCGGGCGGCGGCGACGAACTGCCGCTGACAATGCAGCTGGTCCCGTCTGTGAAGACCCACCCCTTGGCCGCTCCATATCCGCAAGTGTCGTCGGCTCCGCCGCTGCACCCACTAAGCGCCACCAGCGCCACTATCAAACCAACGATCGCGACAACTGCAATCGGACGTAACACAGTACGCATGCTTTCCATGATTGCCCTCCCTCTGGGATTACTCATCCTGACATGCCAGCGATTGTGGGCTCAAGAGACGTTCAGAGTCCGTACTCAGCGCCCCACGTAAGACCCCAGTCGGCCGCGGGCCAGTCCAGACCTAGGTTCAAACTGGCGCCCCACAGAAGACGGGGAGCGCTCTTGTGTCGCAGGCCCAGCTGCAGGACCGAGGCCGCGCCGCTGCAACTGCTGCGCCCCTCCTCCCACCAAACGCTGGCCATCCTCAGCGTATTGCCCAACTGCCTGTCATAACCCATGCCGAGGAACAATCGACTGGAATCGAAGCCGGCGGGTGCGGAATCGACAAGGGTGTATTTCGCCTCAAGATGCACTCTCTCCCTGTACTCAGGCACGAGCCTCTTGGTGTACACAGCGATGAGGGTCGTGTCCACCCGGTCGTTCCGCTCATTCACCGGAAGCGCGTACGGGGGCACCGAATAGTCCATGCGAGCGTGATCTTTGCCCGTGGGGAAATTCCACTGCACACCCAGAAGACTCTTGGTGTTGGTGGACTCAAGCACCGGCCGCAGGAACTTGAGGTAGACATCGCCGCTGCCGGTGGCATCTATGTCGTTATCCCTGTAGATGACGCCGGCTGTGCCCTCCAGCTTGTCGGTAAGCCCGAACCCCAACTCGGTCCTTTCCTCCAGCCACTTTTGTCGATCCCCGTGCCCCCACCCAAGTGATACGCGCGACTCCCACACACCCTGCGGCAAGACATTCGCATCCTCAACCCGCGTCGGAACCCCTTCTTGCAGGTTCGCAACATCAATGCGAAGGCCGCTCAGCGCCGCTGATGCCACCTCCGCGCCCGTCTGCTGCTGTCCAAACGACGGGAGCGTCGCGCCGAGAATAACCATCGCCAGGACAATGCTCTTGGTGCCGTACCGTTTCATGGTGCAGTCCCTCTCTCTGCCCGTAGTGAGATCGACGAAGTTGTCTGCAATAATGACTATTGAACATCCACTGTTGAAATACGCTGAATCAGATATGCGTACTGAAGTATCTGGCAAGGGCAAATCCACAACCGCCGCCCCATGGATCATGTTCCCGCATTGCAGATGTTACTCAGATTTTAGCCGATTCAGTACCTGCACTGCAATACGTGGGCCGAGGACCGTTGCCCAGCGCCGTCGCCGGCAAGCGATGATACGTCCTCGTATGTTGCGTGTACATCACCCGTAAGCCTTCCACAGGAGACCTCCGACTTCAGTCTGTCGTCCGCTCCTCCCCCCGTTCTACCTCTTGGTCTCTCTCGATTTCCCGAAGACCATTGCCGAAAACTGCGCCGCACGCTTGACTCGCAGTTGCCAAAGCTTCTCTGAGCTTCCGGGAAACTCTACAGGCTCCAGTGCCCCGTATTTGCCCAATACGGCAAGCACACTGGACCGTGACATCTCATTCTGTTTGGCAACTATATCCCACGTCTCGAGATCATCGACATCCTGCGGATGCACCACATCCTCGGCAACAAAAATGCGCCCCCCATAGGATGTTGCCTCAAACTGATTCTCAAGGCGTGCCTTCCAATCCTTGCCAAACGAAAGCTGATACAGGTACGCGACCCTATCTCCGTAAGCGTAATTCAGCCAACTCGGCCAGCCACCATGGAAGGCCACCAGCAGATCGGCTGAAGTGGCAATGCGGGAGTAAGCAATTGCACTTTCAACTGACGGGCTTGCCCTGTTGCCCGATAGCGATGGCGCCTCCACCTGACGATAGGCACCGATGCAGCTCAGTAGCAGAGCCAGTGCGAACAGCACCTCAATGGCGGGACGTCTTCCTGACAGATGGGTTGCCGCTATTCCTGCAAGAAACCACAGCATAGCAACGGGGCCCAGCCACAACCAGATATCAGATCCAAGCCAAAGCACCGCAGATGCACCGTACACCAATACAACGGCAACCCCTGCGTATCCCTCTGTCCGCGTGTTACGGAAACTGCAGCATTTGACAGTACCCAAGGCAGTCACCAGTAACGCCGCCAAAGCACAGACTGTAGCCACCCAGTCACCTGCGCCCAGTGCGACTTCGCCAGGTTGTCCAAAGATACGGCTCTTCGCATATTCCGTCACGCCATCTGAACCGCCGATGGCGGTTAGTAGACCAGCCCCCGCCCGGAGCATATTCCTAGAAGAGACACCACCAGTCCCCATTACGCCTAACTCTGGATGAGCACGGAGCCACGCGACAAATCCCGCCGGATGCTGCTCAACAGGTACGTAGCAATTCCATGCGACTACATAGGATAGGCCAATGACTGAGAGCGCGACGGCAGCCGCACTGCAGACCTTGGTCGCGCGTTCGACGAAGCTACAGCCCAAGCGAACGAAGATAGCCAAGAGAACTGCCAACAGGAACCCCAGACCGTTCAACTGTAACAGGGCACTGAATCCAACGAGCAACCCCACGATGATGCCCAAGACTCGACCATGTCTCAGCGTAGCGACAGGGCTCGTCAACACTATCGCGACGGCAAGCAATCCGAAAACGACATTAGTGAGGTGGCAGTACGCGACCCGGGCGTTACCGAACCAGGCCGGGCCTAATCCGATGATCAAGCCGGTAGCCAACGCGACAAAGGCACTTGCTCCCTTGGATCGAAGCAACCACACGATGCATCCTGCGCCAATGGCTCCCAGAAGACAGTGAAGTAGCTGCAGAGGAATGAATGCCTTGCCTTCATATCCCAACCACTGCCAGCCTCGGAACCAAATCTTCTCCATGGGCGCGGCGAGCAGACGCCTCTCCTCCAACACCCATTCGCCTCCCTCTGCCCAACGGGACCACTTCACGTCCTCCACCCCAGGTGGAAAACTGATCGGCATCGTTGTCGCGTAGATCGAGAACAGCACCAGCACAAAGACGCCAACCCAGACGATCCCCCAAGTAGGAGTGATTGTGGGGCTAACCTCTCTGAGGCTTGAGGAATGCGTGATCGGAGGCATCAGGCCGAGATCTTCCGACTTGCCGATGCGATTACCCATTGGTCGCTCCATCATCTACGTCTCACTTCAATCACTGCGACGATGAAAAGACAGCCCGCGCCACCAAGAGTGTCCGCTATCTCTCGTCGGTCCCGCGCCGCAGAAACCCTCCGCTCAACAGCCCTCCAGCCGCCAGCACCACGACCCCCACCGCTGCGATCCATGCCTGCCCGGGAGTCAGCCGCGAAATCCCCACCCCCAGCAGCGCAAACACCGCCGCAACGGCGTACATGGTAAGCACGGCCTTCACCACACTGAAACCAAACCGGTCGCGCAGTTGATCATAGCAATGGCTGCGGTCACCTTCGAAGGGGGACGTATGGTTGAGCAGTCTACGGAGCATCGCCAGGAGCATATCGCCCACAGGCACGCTCAGCGCGATGATCGTCCCCAGCACCAAGGGGATGGCAGGCTTTCCGGGCGCGCCGTGTGAAAGCATGCATACGGAGGCCGCCAGTGTGAAACCAAGGAACAGACTCCCCCCGTCCCCCATGAATGTGCAGGCCGGCCGGAAGTTGCAGCGCAGGAAACCGAGACAAGCCCCTGATAAGGCGAACGTCAGCACCGCACAGCCCACATTGCCCGCCAGAAGAGCGACAACGCCAATTCCAGCCGCCGCTATCGCCGACACCCCCGCCGCTAACCCATCCAGCCCATCGAGCATGTTCATCGCATTCGCGCAACCGAGCAACCACAAGGCTGCCATGCAAATAACGATGACCTCGATCCCGCCATGCACTCCAGACACAACGGCCACCGCCGCGGCGGCTGCGAGAAGCATGCCCACGCCAAACCGCACCCTGGCCGCGATCCCTACGGCGTCCTCAAGCGCCCCGAGCAGCCACATCAGCGTGGAGCCACCGATGACCGGCAAGAGACTGCGCAGTTCGATCTGCGGGCGCACCACGAAAATCCCCACGACACACGGGAGCATCGTCGCCGCCCAAAGGGCACTCCCACCAAAACGGGGGATTGCCTTCTCATGAACCTTGAGCTCCCCCGGATCATCAATCGCCCCCACAAGCGACGCCAACCACTTCGATGCTGGCGTCAGCAACAAGGCGGCTATCAATCCGGAGAGAAACATGAACAACACGATCATAGCCACAAACCCCCATCAAGCCCTGTAGTACCCGAAGGCGCCATTGTCTGCCCAGACCTTTGGTGCGTGTGTCACAAAGCAGCCCAGATGCTCGAAATGCGTCGAGAAGCAACACGGGCCCTGTCAAGCCGGCCGCCGGCCCGAAGCGTGCCTCCAATATTGCGGTCTTCATTGTAAGCGGGCACCAGGAGCAGAGTCTTGCTCGTCGCTCCGCGGCTGTTATTCACAAAGTCGTCCCTGTTCTCTGCTAACCACAAAGACAGTGGTTCTTGCAGGCAGACTCAACCCACTTCTGGCGTCTCGATTTCATCATGACGGTTTTCTCAGAAGATGGCCACTGCGGCTGGCGAAACGGGTTCGTACATCCAGACGGTTTCCATACGTGTCCTCACCCGATGAGATCTTGGCGCTTCCCGCAGCCAAACGAGAAGAGAACTTGCTCTGCAAAGGGTCAATAATCATGGCAGATGCAGGTTGCCTGCAGACGAACGTGGAAGGCGCAGACAAGAATCCGTGAAGTCTTGCATACGAGGTACCGAATGATTCTCGACCGACGCTTGTTGTCAGCCCCGATTCTAACATACTCCCTATTTGGCCTCGCAATCATTGATACCTGCACCATCTGGTTGGTCTCCCCAGGCGGTTGGGTGTCGCGGTTGGCGCCGATGGGTTCATCCGTCTACTGGTGGATTATCCAAGGCTCGTTGATCGTCTGGGGCGTGTTGATAATCTGCTGGGCTTTTCGAAGAGCCAACCAACATCTGCCGATTGCGATGCTGTTGGCTCTTTTGAGTCTGCATTGCCTGGTGAATAGACCTGGCGGGTGGTACGCCATGGCGGTACCCAACCCTAGCTTTGATACTAAGAATGTCGGATACTATGATGCTCCCCTGTACTGGCGATCTGCCCTCGATCTGCAGGCTGGCCGGAACCCGTTCATAGCTAATTGGTATCCGCCCACATTCCTCGAGGCATTCTCGCTTCTGACAAGAACTTCATCAGAGCAAGCGTTTGCCATTTGGTGGCTGGTGGTGTGGTCGAGTTACCTCTGGTCGGCTCTGCTCACATACGAAATACTTCGAAGATGGCTCTTCGGCGCCGTTAGCGCAACTCTCCTGACTACCCTTCTTTGGGCACACAACTGGCCTGCGACACTTACAGTGAGTGAACTGCAGGTCAATCTCATCATGCTCTCGTTCATCCTAGTGGGTTATCTCGGATTGCCCCGCAATACGGGAGTCTCGGCGTTAGGGGTGGCGTTGGCTACGCTAGTCAAAATGAGCCCGTTGACCATCGCTGGCTTTGTGCTCCTGACGGGAAGGCTGCGGTGGACTGCAATGTATCTGATCTGCCTCATTTTGCCTATTATGTTCAGTTGGTGGACGGGCGGAGGCAAACTATGGCGTCAGTTCGCGGCGAGTCTCGCCGCCAAAACATGGGTCTCAGATTCTCTGGACACGTTGTTCGCCAGGATACTTGATCACAAGACAGCCATGGTCGTCGTCATCCTCTGCAAACTTGCCTTGTTAGTATGGGCAGCGTGGTCTCTGAAGGCGTTCCATCGAAGTCGACAGCACCATACCGAGAGCGGCGACCAATTGGTCGCTGATGCGTGCTTCGCCATCGCGTGTTGCTGTATGGTGATGCTGTCTCCGGTCATCTGGACTTACCATCGAGTCTGGCTAGTACCCGGCCTGATGTTCGCGTGGAGCTATTGTAGTTGCAGACTATTTCCTCACCTTCTCGTCGCGACGGCGTTAGCAATCTGGCTGCCGCCGATCCCAGGGGTGGGTATCGTCTGGGTGTTCGCGTCCGGACTGACGCTCCTATGGTGCATCCACCCTCAACGTTTGGCTGTCACTGAAGGGGAGCGTGCGTTCCCCTATCTCCTGAACTTGTTCAAATCTCGTTTCATCGCGGAGACAGACGGTGCATCCGCGACGTAGAAGTGTTGCGTCGGATTCAACTTCATCCGATGGTCAATCGTATTGATGCGGCTATTGCACTCGTCAATGGACAGTATTGCTCTATTGAAAGCCCTCTGCAGACTGCCGTTTCACTCCTACTCCCGCATCTACTTCAACTCCGTCCGAAACACCACTGCCCCGCCCAGCTTGCTCATCCCCAGCAGACTCGCGTCCAGCGTCAGCCATTTGCCCACAAAGCCCCTCAGCCCCGCGTTGACGAACTCTGTGTCGTAGTCCATCAGCAGCTGCAGCTTGCGGTTGCCGGTCAGGTCTACGTTGACTCCGCCGAAGGCCCCCTCTAGGCGGTCCTTGCCGAGGCCCGCGTGCGCGCGCCAGCGGTTGGCGGCCCAGGTGCTCACTATGTACTCAGACTTGCCGATCTCCTGCGTCTCAGCGGCGAAGGAAATGTCCTGAGCGCCGATGGCAATCGCCGGGTGATGTGGGCCCTGTTTGCACAGGCGGTAGTGCACGTTGAAGCTGCGGTCGGTGTTGAAGGGCCAGGCGAACATGCGCGTATCGTGAAAGATCGTGAGTTTGCCGACAAGCTCCAGGTTGGGCAGCAGGCCAATCGAGACAAACATCGGCATCGCATCGCTGGGGGCGCCCGCCAGACGCGAATGGTCGCGGTCCATGTAGGTGATGCCGCCTTGGAGCGTCCCGTCCCCGGCCACCTCCGCGGTCGGAATGCGGATCAGGCCCGTGGTCCCCTCCAGGCTTGGGCTCGACGGCCAATCCGCAACCAGCGGCTGGCCCCCCTCGCCTAGCAACCGCTCCGCATGCCGCGCTACATAGGGCGCGGTCGGCTCGCCTCGGAAGCTTGCCAGGTCCTGCCCATTTTGCAGATAATCGCCCTTGAGTCCCAGATTGGAGTGGTAGCCGATCTTGAACGCCCTCGCGCTGCGGAGTCTGAGCGCACTTGAAGCCCCCGCCACTCTCGGACCCATCGGCACGGAGATCTGGAAGTTGATCGCCTCTTCGCCGTCTCTCGAGCGCATCGCCTCGGCCGCTACTGTACTCTCGCCGAATCGGCGCCGCAGCGACAGCAGCGCCGCATCAGAATAGTCGTTGACGAAGCGCCCGTAGCCCAACCGGGCGGTCAGCCCCATATCTCCCCACTCGCGCTCATAGTACCCGAACGCGTGGTTCTGGTTGTTTTCGAAGGAGCGGAGGCCGCTGGCAACGCTGTATCCGACCAGCCCCACGCGGTCTTTCTGCCCATCCCATTGCACTTCACCATACCAACCGTAGGTTGATGCGTGGAGTTTGCCGAAGGTTCCCGTCGCCAGAAGTTTGTGCGACAGCCAACCGGTCTTCGTCAGCACCGCCTGGTCAAGCTGACTGCTGACGCCGGAAGTCAGGCGCGTGGAGGATTGTAG
>Ga0194052_1001185_pt1 | contig 15421 bp, 10 predicted proteins | sample SepL226m_MetaG_FD_160117 | JGI IMG/M metagenome (GOLD analysis project Ga0194052, IMG submission 160117) | Anoxic zone freshwater microbial communities from boreal shield lake in IISD Experimental Lakes Area, Ontario, Canada - Sep2016-L227-6m | ecosystem: Environmental > Aquatic > Freshwater >... | reverse complement strand
GGAAAGTTGGGACCCGGATCCACCTTGCGGGTGGGCGCGATGTCGCTGTGGCCGAGGATGCGGTCGGGCCGGATCTGATGCCGGGTGACGATGTCCTTGACCAGGGCGATCACGGCATCAATCTGGGCCTTGGGGTAGTCGTGAAAGACAACCCCGTTGGGGCCCTTGATGTCCCCCGCATTCTGGATCTCGATGCCGATGGAGGCGGCATTGAGCTCGGTCTGCCCCTTCCAGGAGCTGCGTCCGGCGTGGTAGGCCCGCTGGCTCTCGTCCACCAGCTGATAGACCTGCACGGGGCTGTCGCGCACCAGGTAGTGGCTGCTCACCGGCCCCTCCGTCAGCAGCTTCATTGAGCCCTCCCAGGTCCCGCCCGTGAAGTGCAGGATGAGGAACTGGGCCCGGCTGTCCTGGCTCTTGGCCCGGTAGCTGTGGTCGATGGCCGATGGCCGGACGCAGCCCAGCGCCGCCAGCAGCAGGAGAAGGCAGGCGAAGGTCCGGGTCATGACTCGAGCTCCTGGAGCAGGGGGCGGGGCGTGCCCGTCAGGGCGCCCAGGGCGAGGCGCGCGGCGGCGTGCTCGCTCCGGCTGACGCGCAGGGCGAAGGCCGTGCCGCTAGGCAGCGCAGCCTGAATCGTCTCGGCGATGAGCGGGTGCAGGGTGGCGGCCCGGCCGCTCAGAGCCACGGGCCGGGGTCCGTAGCGGCTGATCAGGGTCTGGGCCAGCCGCGCCAGCTCCGTGCCCGCCGCGCGCAGGATGTCCCGGGCCGCGGGATCCCGGTCCGCGGCGCGCGCCACGGCCAGGGCCAGGCGGCCGATGTCGCCGCGGTTGCCGCCATACACATGCTTCCGCGTGTGGGCCCAGTCGGAGCCGCCCACCAGGGCGAACAGTTCCTCGGCCAGGGGCGAGCCGTGCCAGGCGCCCGGGTGCTCATCCTCGGCCCGCCAGACGTGACGCAGTCCCTCGCGGGCGATCCAGTAGCCGCCGCCGCCGTCATCGATGAGCACACCGCGGCCGCCCGCGCGGTGGAGCACCCCCTCGGTGTCGAGGTAGGCAGCGACGGAGCCCGTGCCCGCATAGACCAGATAGCCCTGCCCCGGAGCGAAGAGGTCCAGGTAGGTGGTCTCGATGTCGCTGCTCAGGGTGATGGCCTCATCGGGCAGCCCCAGCGGGGCCGCGAGGAGCTGGACGAGCACGTGACTCGTGGCGCCAAGACCCGTCAGGCCCGCATGGACCCGGGCCGGGCGGCCCACGGCCAGCACCGCCTGAGCCAGGGTTTCCAGGGTCGCGGCGACCCCGGCCTGCCCGGGCCCCTGCAGGTCCAGTGCGCTGATGGCGGGCACCTGGCCCTCGGCGACGATGCCCTCCCCAGGACTCGCCAGCGCCCACCGGGTCGCCGTGCCGCCGGCATCGATGCCGAGGGCCAGGAGTCCGGTTGGTTCTGGTGTTCCCTGCTGCATAGGCCGCCCTGTGGCGTCAGTTTCGCGCGTCCGTGACCAGTGTGGGAGGACTTTCCAGGCCGGTGCGGCCCACGGATGACGCAAAGGCCCGGTCGAGCGGGTTCCCCTGGAAGCTGGCGGGGAGCTCGCCCTGCCCGCCCGGCAGGGTGAAGAAGCGCCAGGTCCGGCCGTAGCGGGCCCAGACCGCCAGCAGCAGGTCGGGCTCACCCTGGGTCCGCTCCACGCGCAGCGTCGGGGCTGTCGCGGAGGCCCTCCGGAGGCGCACCACGGGCGCGGCGGGCACCCCACCCGGGAGCCACTCGGCCGCAGGCACCAGGGCGGGGCCGTCGTAGAGCTCCGCGAGGGGTCCCGCGATGCCTCCGTAGTCTTTCTTCAGCGCCACCATGCTGAAGTGGGCATGGCCTGGGCTGCCCGGCCGGAGGCGCGTGCGCTGGATCTGGCCCGTGATCTCGCCGACGGGCCAAGGCTCCGCGGCGCCCAGGCGACTGGTGAAGAGCCCTGGCCAGACCGGTCTGGCCTTGGGGTTCTGGGCGCGCCAGCCATCCAGCAGGGGACCGAAGGGCTGCTCCGGGGCCTCGGTGCGCCAGTAGAGCTGCGGCACGAAGTAGTCCACCCAGCCCTGCTCGAGCCAGCGCTCCGCGTGGGCATAGAGCTCATCGTACTGGCTGAACCCGGCGACGCCCGGGGGCCGCCGGTCCGGCCGGCCAAGGCCGAAGGGGCTCACGCCCACGCGGACCTGGGGCTTCACCCGGTGGACCTCCTGGTAGACGCGCTCGACGAAGCGGTCCACCTGGTCCCGGCGCCAGTCGGCGCGGGCAAGGGTCCCGCCCCGGGCCAGGTAGCCCAGCCAGGGGGCCTCGTCCGGAAAGTCCACCTTGAGCCCCGCGGCGTCCTTGACGGGATAGGGGTAGAAGTAGTCATCGAAGTGCACGCCGTCCACCCCGTAGCGGCGCACGACGTCGAGAATGACCGCGAGCACGTGGTCGGCGGCGGCGGGCTCCGCGGGATCCAGCCAGAGCTGATCGCCGTAGGTCCGGACCAGCTCCGGGTGCTGGCTCGCCATGTGGCTGGGCGCCAGGGGGGCGCGGCCCGAGGCATGCCGGGCCCGGTAGGGGTTGAACCAGGCGTGCAACTCCAGGCCCGCACGGTGGGCCTCCTCGATCCAGAAGGCGAGCGGATCATAGAAGGGCTCCGGCGGCTTGCCCTGGGTGCCCGTGAGGTATTCGGACCAGGGCTCCAGGGCCGAGGCGTACAGCGCGTCGGCGGCGGGCCGGACCTGCAGGATGAGGGTGTTGAGTCCTAGCTCCCGGGCCCGCTGCACCAGGGCGCGGGCCTCGGCCTGCTGGGCCTCGGTGCTCAGCCTCGGGCTGCTGGGCCAGTCGATGTTGGCCACGGTCGCCACCCAGGCGGCACGGAACTCCCGCGGCGCCGGGGGCGGCGTATCGGAGACCCCAGGCAGCACGCCCGGCGTGGGCCGCAGGCAGCCCGCGAGCAAGACCAGCGCGAGTAGGGCCAGCAGGGGCGCGCCGAGGCGGCGCTTCAGGCCTTGATGAACCACTGCTTCCTCCACATCACCACGGCGACCGCGAAGATGGCCAGGTTGAACAGCACCGCGAAGGCCAGCGAGGCGTTGGCGGGAGACAGCGGCAGGGTGGCCAGGGCTCCGAACAGGCTCTCCTTGAGCGTGATCGGTCCAGCGGCACCGGCCACGTGGACGGCCTGCAGCAGCCGGCCGACCAGCCCGGACAGGACGAACAAGGCCAGCGCGTTCATGCCGTAGATCGTGAGGGGCAGACAGACCCGCCGCGCGATCCGGGTGACCGCGGGGCTCGCCTCGTCCAGAAGCGCGTGGAAGGCGCCGAGGAACACCAGGGCCCAACCGGCGGTGAACACGGCGTAGGAAGGGGTCCACAGGTTCTTGTTGATGGGCAGCAGCACCGCGCCCAGGCCCCACCCCAGCGCCAGGAGGACCAGGCCCGCCAGCAGCAGGCCAGCAGCCTTGGGCAGGCGCTGGCCCAGCGCCCGGAGGTAATAGCCCGCCAGGACCCCGAAGAGCAGGCTGGCCGTGGCCGGGAGGGTGCTCACCAGGCCCTCGGGATCCCAGGTCCGGGCGCTGGCCCAGAGGTGCCCGCCCAGCAGCAGGCGGTCCAGCCAGGAGCCGAAGTCCAGGCCCGGCGCCAGCCTCCCCGCGGCCACGAGACCGTCGGCCCCCGGCACGGGCACCAGCAGCATCAGGACGAGGTAGAGGCCGCAGCAGCCGAAGATGCCCGCCAAGGCGGCCCGCCAGCGGCCCCAAAGCACGATGGGCGCCGCCAGCAGGATGGTGAGGGCGATCCGCTGAAGGACCCCGGGGATGCGCAGGGTGGCCAGCTGAAAGCTGGGGATCAGATTGAGCGCCAGGCCGATCAGGAAGATCACCGCCGCACGGCGCGCCAGGGTGCTGAGCAGTGCCCACCGATTGCCGGTCTCCTGGGCCCGGCGGCCCAGAGAGATCGTCATGGCCAGCCCCGCCGCGAAGAGGAAGAACGGGAAGATCAGGTCCGTGAAGGTGCAGCCGTTCCACTCGGCATGAGCCAGGGGCCCATGAATGTATTTCCAGCTGCCCGGATTGTTCACCAGCACCATGCCCGCGATGGCGAAGCCGCGGAAGGCGTCCAGGGAGCCCAGGCGCTGGCCAGTCATGCCGGGCCCCGCCGGCCGAAGGCGGGGTCGATGCGCAGGAAGGCCGTGAGGATGATGGACGGCACCGTCGCGCAGCACACCCAGATGAAGAAGTTCAGGTAGCCCAGCCGCTCCTGGATCCAGCCGCTCGCCATGCCCGGCAGCATCATGCCCAGGGCCATGAAGCCCGTGGCGATGGCGTAGTGCGCGGTCTTGTGGGCGCCGTCCGCGATCATGACCATGAACATGATGTAGGCCGTGAAGCCAAACCCGTAGCCGAACTGCTCGAGGGCGATGGCGCTGGCGATGGTCGCCAAGCCCGTGGGCCGGAAGATGGCCAGCAGGACGAAGGCCAGGTTGGGGACATGCACCGCCAGGGTCATGGGCCACAGCCACCGCTTGAGGCCCATGCGGGAGATCATGAAGCCCCCGGCGAGCCCACCGGCCGTGAGGGCGAGCATGCCGACGGTGCCATAGGCGAGGCCCACCTGCGCGGTGCTCAGGCCCAGACCGCCCTTCGCGGCGGGATCCAGCAGGAAGGGCGTCACCATCTTGATGGCCTGGGCTTCCCCCAGCCGGAAGGTGAGCAGGAAGCCCAGGGTGAGGGCCAGGTCCCGGCGGGCGAAGAAGGTGCGGAAGGTCTCCACGAACCCCGTGAACAGGCCCAGGCCTTCCTCGGCGGGGCGGTCCACGGCGGGGCGGGGCAGGATGAAGCGGTGCCAGGCGAAGAGGCTGAGGAAGAGCGCCGCCAGGAGCCCGAACACCGCCATCCAGGCTCGCCGCGGGTCCCCGGTGCGCTCCGCGAGCTTGCCCGCCATGAGCACCAGCCCGCCCTGCCCCGCGATCATGGCGGCCCGGTAGAAGGCGCTGCGCAGGCCCACGAAGGCCGCCTGCCGCTGCTCGGACAGCGCCAGCAGGTAGAAGCCGTCCGCGGCGATGTCGTGGGTGGCGGACGCGAAGGCGATGAGCCAGAACATGGCCAGCGTATACCGGAAGAAGGACGAACCGGGCACCGTGAGCGCCAGCAGGGCGAAGGCCGCGCCCACCACGCCCTGGAGCAGGTAGACCCAGGCCCGCTTGGTGCCCAGCAGGTCCACCACCGGCGACCAGAGGGGCTTGATCACCCAGGGCAGGTAGAGCCAGCTGGTGTAGAGGGCGATGGCCGTGTTGGGCACGCCGAGGTTCTTGTAGAACACCACCGACAGCACCATCACGGTGACGTAGGGGAGCCCCTGGCCGAAGTAGAGCGAAGGAACCCAGGCCCAGGGGGAGGCGGTCCACCTCGCGGTGCGGGGGGAGGGTTCCTCGGGCACGTCAGTTCCGGAGCGCCGCGCGCACGCTGCCCTGCACGGCCGCCAGCCGCTCCCGCGCCTGGTCCGGACCGAGGCCCTTCAGCACGGCGACGATCGCGGTCTTGACCTGGCCGCCGCAGGCCTCGAAGGCCACCTGCGCCCGCGGCTCATCGGCGCCCGTTGCCAGGCCGATGAGCCGGATCGCGCGCCGGACCAGCTTGGCGTTGGTGGGCCGCACGTCGACCATGAGGTTGCCGAAGACCTTGTGGAGCCGGACCATCACCGCCGAGGAGAAGGTGTTCAAGGCGATCTTCTGGGAGGTGCCAGCCTTGAGCCGGGTGCTGCCCGAGATGACCTCCGGGCCGGTGTCGAGGGTGATGCCCACCTCCGCTCCGGCGGCCAGGGGGGAGCCCGGGTTGTTGGCGATGCCGATGGTGAAGGCCCCGGCGGCCCGGGCCGCCGCGAGGGCGCCCAGGGTGTAGGGCGTGGCGCCGGAGGCCGCGAGCAGCAGCACGACATCGGTGGGTCCCGGTTGCAGCTCCGCGAGATCCCGGGCGCCCCATTCCTGGTTGTCCTCCGCGCCTTCCACGGCGGCATAGAGGGCGGAAGGCCCCCCGGCCAGCAGGGCCAGCGCCCGCTCCGACGGCCAGGAAAAGGTCGGGTTCAGCTCCACGCTGTCGAGCAGGCCCAGGCGCCCGGAGGTCCCGGCCCCCACGTAGATGAGCCGGCCACCGGCCTGGAGCCGCGGCACCGCGCCGTCCACCGCCAGGGCGAGCTGGGCTGCGGCGTTCTGCACGGCCACAGCCGCAGCGGCCTGGTCCTCGAGAAAGGCCCCGACCAGCTCTCGGGTCCCATACTCATCCAGCCGCTCATGGCCTGGGTAGGGCTGTTCCGTTCGGGACGGCGTCATGGCATCACCGGGTCTTCGTGACTTTGGAGAGGTGGGGTGGATGGTCCGGATCAAAGCCCCGCGCCCGGGACAGGGCCTCGACCATGGGATAGAAGCTCTGGATCGCGGAGACCGTGTCCAGCTCCGGGTGGGGCGCCGGGATGAGGGGCAGGTCGACGCCGGGCACCTCGGGCGGCGCCGCCAGGAGCACCCGTGCCCCCTGGAGCCGGAGGTCGTGGGTCAGGGCCAGCAGGCCCGCCTGGGCCGGGCCCCGCGGGGCGAAGACCAGGAGCGGGAAGCCCTCCTCCACGATGGCCATGGGGCCATGCCGGACTTCCGCCCCTGAGAAGGCCTCGGCCTGGATGCCGCAGGTCTCCTTCAGCTTGAGGGCCGCCTCGCTGGCGATGGCGAGGCCGGTGCCCCGGCCCAGGATGAAGAGCCGGTCCACGCCGACCAGGGCCTTGGCACCCAGGGACCAGTCCACGTGGGCGGCGGCCTCCAGGGCGGCGGGCAGGGCCTGGAGGCCCGCAGCGAAGGCCGGGTCCTGCTCCCAGGCCGACACGATCCGCGCCCCCGCCACGAGCTGCCCGATGAAGGACTTGGTGGCGGCGACACTGCGCTCCTTGCCCGACCGGAGCGGGAAGACCCGGCTAGCCTCCCGGGCCAGGGGTGATGCCGCATCGTTCACCAGGGCCACCGTGGTGGCGCCATTCCGGGTGAAGTAGGCCATGGGATCCACAAGATCGGGGCTCTGGCCGGACTGGGAAAAGGCCAGCACGAGCAGGCCTGGCCTGGCCAGGTTCGCGTGGTACAGCGTCACGAGGGACATGGGCAGCGAGGTCACCAGCCGCCCCAGGCGCGCCATGATGAGGTAGGCCGTGTGCTGGGCGGCGTGGTCCGAGCTGCCCCGGCCGAGGGTGAGGATGCCCGTGGGGGGCACCTCCCGGAGGATGGCGCCGAAGGCCTCGTAGCTGGTGTCGCCCAGATCGAGCAGGCGCGCCACAGCGGAGGGTGCCTCCCGGGCCTCCACCAGCATGCGGCTCAAACCGAGCCCCTGGCAGAAGGCACCGTGCACCCAGGACGGGCAGCCTTCGCGGAGTCGGGCAGGTGGAGCGCGGCGGGGCGGTGCATGAAAAAAACCTAACAGGCGATCAGGGGCCTTGGCGAGCGCCATTTCGGCGCGTCCCGCGCGGGGCCGCAGCCCTGCCCGCATTGAGGCCCGGGTGCGATCCCGGTAGGCTTCGGGGTGCGGTCCGTGCGCTCCTGTCTCGGCCGAGGCCCCCGGGAGGTTGCTTGTTCGCTGACTTCGGAAGCACGATCTGGATGGGTGTCCACGCGCAGGATGCCGCGGACGTCCCCACCAGCCTGGTGCCGGGCGGCGTGGTGCTGTTCGCCCGCAACTTCGACTCCGATCCCGTGTGGGGACCCGGCCGATGCCACGCCCTGATCGCGGACCTCCACGCCCGCTGGGGCCAGGAGGTCCCGCTGGCCATGGCCATCGACCAGGAGGGAGGCCCTGTCTCGCGCCTGAAGACCTGGGTGGGCGAGACGCCATCCTTCCGCCAGATCTGGACCACCTCCGGCGCCACCGGCGCCGAGGCATGGGGACGCCTTTGGGGTGAGGGCCTCAGCCTGCTGGGCTTCAACATCGACTTCGCACCGCTGGTGGACCTGCATGACGGGATCCCGGGCACGGGCCTGGGGGACCGGCGCGCCTCCGCGGATCCCGGGGAAGCCGCCGAAGCGGCAGAGGCCTTCCTGCGCGGCCTTGAAGGCCAGGGCGTAAAGGGCTGCCTGAAGCACTTCCCCGGCCTCGGCGGCACGCGGGTGGACAGCCACCACGCCCTGCCGGAACTGACGGATGTCGAGGCCATCACGCGAGCAGTCTTACCCTTCCAAAAGCTGGCCCGCCCGGACCGCCTGGTGATGGTCGCCCATGTCCGCACGCCCTGGACCGGCGACCTGCCCGCCAGCCTCCACCGGGACCATGTGGCCGGGAACCCCTGGGGCGTCCAGGCCGCCTGGGTCACCGATGACCTGGAGATGGGCGGCGTCGCCGCCTGGCCCTGGCTGGAGCGGATCCGCCTGGCCCTCGAGGCGGGCCACCTGGGCTTGCTGGTCTGCCAGTCCCAGGCCGCGCTGGACGGCACCGCGGCGGCGCTGCAAGCGCTCCCGGACGAGCTGGTGCGCAGCGCGGTGGAAGCCGGCCAGGCCTATCGGAAGACCCTGGGGGCACACCGCCCGTCCCCCTTTGATCTCGCCGCCTGGAATGACTGGGTGGCCCGCGTGCGGCAGGCGGCGGGCTGAGCGATCTCAGGATCAGAATCCAAAGCAGCCACCGATGAACACCGATAAAAGCTGATAAGAGCATGATAAAGAAAGCTCAGCCGGTGATTCGAGTAATGACGGAGGTAAAGCATTTGGGTCCGGGCTGAATCCGAGCATGGGCTCTATCCAGGGGTGCCGCTGCCGCGCCTCTTGGGGGGCGCGGCAGCGGCACCCCTGGATGACTTCCGGCGCAGCCGGAAGCCGCCTCCGGCGGGCCCATGCGGGGCGAGCCCCAACCCATTGCTGAAATCCCTGGGATCACCGGCGGGGGTTTTTTCAGCTCTTTTTTTATCAGCTTTTATCAGCTTTTATCGGTGTTCATCGGTGGTTAATTCATTTTTTTGGATCTTCCGGGATTCCCGGGATGATCCTCGGCCACGCACTTGCAGGCATCCCCGTCCATCCCATTGATCCCCGTCATGCTTTTGCTTTCTGGGACGGAGTGCCAGGCCGAAGGTTCAAAGACAAGTGCATATTGGACGGGGATAAAAACGGATGAACGGGGATAACTGCCAAGGACCGCCGAAAGCAGGCCCTTACAGGGGGCGGTCGGCAGCTATCGGCACCATCCATTTCCTCTGCCGTTGGCGGTTCTTCTTCCCCGGAAATCCCGGATGAACCTTTTTTTCGAGGCTCAGCGTTAGCGCTCGTCAGAAGGTCATGACCTTCATGGTGTTGGTGGTGCCGGTCTTCCAGAGGGGCAGGCCCATGGTCATGACGATGCGGTCCGTGCTCACGGCGCCATGCTCGGCGATCAGCAGCTCCCGGACCACCTCCACCATGTCGTCGGTATTGGCCACCTTGGGGATGACCAGCGCCGTCACGCCGCGCAGCAGGCCCATGAGCTTGGCGATGTGCTCGTCCACCGTGGCGGCGAGGATCGGGGTCCGCCCGGCCAGGCGACTGACCATGCGGGCCATGCCGCCGCCCTCGGTGAAGGCGACGATCCAGCGGGCGTTGATCTCGTCCGCGGTCCGGCAGGCGGCGAAGGCCACGGAGATGTCCGTGCGGGCCAGGGCCTTCTCCGTCATGTCCTCGGGCAGGGTGGTTACCCGCTGCTTCACGTTGGCGTCGGCCTCGGTGGCGATGCGGGCCAGCCACTGCAGGGCCTCCACGGGGTAGGCGCCCACGGCGCTCTCCGCGCTCAGCATGACGGCATCGGTGCCGTCCCAGATGGCATTGGCCACATCGCTGGCTTCGGCGCGGGTGGGCTGGGGATGCTCGATCATACTCTCCAGCATCTGGGTGGCGGTGATGACGGGCTTGAGGGCCTTCCGGGCCGCCCGGATGATCTGCTTCTGCAGGCTGGGCACTCGTTCCACGCCCAGCTCCAGGCCCAGGTCCCCGCGGGCCACCATGATGCCCCAGGAGACCTCGAGGATCTCCTCCAGGTGCGAGAGGGCCGTGGGGTGCTCGATCTTGGCGATGACGTGCTGGCTTCCGCCCAGGTGGTGGACGATGGCCTGGAGCTGCTGTACGTCGGAGGCCCGGCGCACGAAGCTCTGGGCGAAGAGGTCCACCTGGTGCTCGACGCCCCAGCGGATGTCGATGTGGTCCTTGTCCGTCAGGGGGCTCATGAGGACGTCCATGCCGATGGGATGGACGCCCTTGCGCGACTTCAGCGGCCCGCCCACGACCACCTCGGCCATCACCACATCCGAGCTCCGGGAGAGGACCTTCACCGTGATGGCGCCGTCGTCCAGGAGCCACAGCTGGTCCTTCACCGCGCCCTCGAAGAGCTCCGGGTGGGGTAGCGGCGCGGTCCAGGCGAGGCCCGGCGTGAGGGTGGCGCCCTGGGCGTAGAAGGCTCCCACGCTGCGCACGGTCAGGTTCACGGGACTCTCAAGCGCGCCGATCCGCCACTTGGGGCCCTGCAGGTCCAGGAACACGGGGATCGACCGCCCCAGCTCCGTAGCCATGGCGCGCACCATGTTCAGGGTCCGAAGGCGGGCTTCCGGGTCCCCGTGGCTGGCGTTCAGGCGCACCGCATCGGCTTCCTTGAGCGCCGCACGCAGGCGATCCTCCTGCATGAGGGCCGGGCCCATGGTCATGACGATCTTGGTCTTGCGCACGGGGACTCCAGAAACAGGTATGGGAAGCATGGGGCAGGGCTGGCGTGGCGGAGACGTCGCCTACGGCAGCGCCGGCAGCTCGATCCCGGCCATCCTCTGCACCATCCGGACCACCTGGCAGCTGTAGCCGAATTCGTTGTCGTACCAGACGTAGAGCACGACGCGGTTGCCCTCGGCGATGGTGGCCAGGGAGTCCACCACGCCCGCATGGCGGGAGCCCACGAAGTCGCTGGAGACCACCTCGGGGGAGTTGGTGTAGTCGATCTGCTTGTGGAGGGGGGACTCCAGGGACATGCCGCGCAGGTAGCTGTTGAGGTCCGGCACGGTCACGGCCTGGTTCAGCTCCAGGTTGAGGATGGCCAGGGAGACGTTGGGGGTCGGCACCCGGATGGCATTGCCCGTCAGCTTCCCGCCCAGCTCCGGGATGACCTTGGCCACGGCCTTGGCGGCGCCGGTCTCGGTGATGACCATGTTCAGCGGCGCGCTGCGGCCCCGGCGGGACGACTTGTGGTAGTTGTCGATGAGGTTCTGGTCGTTGGTATAGGAGTGGCAGGTCTCGATGTGGCCGTGCGAGATGCCGTAGCGGTCATGGAGGGCCTTCAGCACCGGCACGATGGCGTTGGTGGTGCAGCTGGCCGCGGAGAAGATCTGCTCCTGGTCCGTGATCAGCTCATCGTTGACCCCGGCCACGACGTTGGGGATGTCCCCCTTGCCCGGCGCGGTGAGGATGACCTTGGCGATGCCCTGGGCCTGGAGGTGACGGCTCAGTCCGGCCCGGTCCCGCCACTTGCCCGTGTTGTCGATGAGGATGGCGTTGCGGATGCCGTACTGGGTGTAGTCCACGCTCTCGGGGCTGTCCGCATAGATCATCCGGATCATGTTGCCGTTGGCGATGATGGCATTTTCTTCTTCATCGACGGTGATGATGCCGTTGAAGGGGCCGTGGACCGAGTCGCGGCGCAGCAGGCTGGCGCGCTTGAGGAGGTCGTCGGCGGCGCCCTTGCGCACCACGGCGGCCTTGAGGCGGAACTTCTCGCCGCTGCCGGCCTTCTCGATGAGGATGCGGGCCAGCAGACGGCCGATGCGCCCGAACCCGTAGAGCACAATGTCCTGGGGCTCGTCGAGGATGGGGCTGACGCCGGTGTGGACGCTGGCCAGCTCGCGGAGCACATAGTCATCCAGGGGTAGGCCCTCCCCCTCATTGCAGTAGTGGAAGGTCAGCTTGCCCAGGTCGATGCGGGACGGCGCCAGCTCCAGCCGGCTGATCGCCTCCAACAGGGGCCAGGAGTCCAGCACCGACAGCTCGTTGTCGAGGATCTGCCGGGCGAAGCGGTGGGCCTTGAGGATGTCGATGGCCGTGCAGTGGACGAGCGAGCGTCCATACACCGTGGTCACGATGTTTTTGTCCCGGTAGAGGCTGCCGATGACGGGCAGCATCTGCTCCGCCGTGGCTTCCTGGATCTGCCAGTCCTTGAGGTAGGTATCCTGCTTCGAAGCATTCATGGGCGACCCTCTCCTGATGGAATTCAATGACTTAACCGTGATTCAGTCCAGTTCCTCCATTTTGACCCGGGGAGGGGGGGCCGACAAGGAAAGCCACGGAAGGGACACCTTGGGGCCTTCACGGGAGGAAGGCCCCGCCTGCACCCAGGTGGGCGGGCCACGCCGCCCTGGAGCACCGGGCTGGTTAGGCCATTGGATCTAGCCCGGAGGGGTGGAAATCCTGCAACCGGATCTGGTTAAGGACCTCCCCGGGGCGGAAGGTGAGGCATCCACCCACCCGGCGGTGCGGGCCCTTCGGCCCCCGCCGACCCGGCTCACCCACCGCTCAAGGAGCTTCCATGCCGCAACCTTTCGTTTTGAACCGAACCCAGACCGGCAGGCTCCAGGCCTGTGTTGGTGCGCTCGTGCTCCTGGGCCTCCTGGGCCAGGCAGCCTGTGGTGGCGGCACGACAGGTGCTGGCTCGGCCGGGACGCCGGCCCCGGGGCCCGCCACGTCCGTGTCCCTCGCCGGTACCCTTGCGGGATCAGCGAGCGCCCCGCAGTTCAACCAGCAGCCCCTCCAGGTGGCCGGCGCCCCCATCACCCTCAACGGCGCGCCCGTCGCAGCCACGCACCTGCAGCCCGGGGTGGTCCTGGTGGGGCAGGGCATCCGGGAGGGCCAGGGCATCACGCTCCAGTCGGCAGACCTCCGCACCGAGCTCAAGGGGCTCATCACCTCGCTGGACGCTACCGCGGCCACCTTCAAGGTGCTCGACACGGTCGTTACGGTGAACACCCTGACCCTGCTGGAACAGGAGGCCTCCGGGGAGGTCTTCACCCCCCTCAGCTTTGCGGACCTGGCCGTGGGTGACTTCGTCTCGGTGTTCGGCACGCCTCAGGCCGGCGGGGGTGTCCTGGCCACCCGGGTGGAGCGCAAAATTCCGGGAGCTGCGGACGGTCCGGAGCTGCGGGGCAGCGTGAGCAGCCTGGATACCACGGCCAAGGCCTTCCTCCTGGGCGCGCAGCCTGTGTCCTACGCCACCGCGACGGTGATCGGAGTGCTTGCCGAGGGCGCGCGGGTGGAAGTGGAGGGGACGCTGACGGGAACGCTCCTTACGGCCTCCAAGGTCCGGGTCGAGGAGGCCATGGGCCACGATGAGGGCAGCGAGGTCGAGGCCTCTGGGGCCCTGTCGAGCCTGGACGCCGCCGCCAAACAGTTCACGCTTCAGGCCCTGAAAGTCGACTACAGCAGCGCCAGCGTGGAAGGAACTCTGGCCGAGGGCGCCATGGTGGAGGCCGAGGGGGCCCTGAGCCCCACGGATCCCACGGTGCTGGTGGCTACTAAGGTGGAAGTCCGCTTCTCTCCCATGGGCAATGGGGCTTCGGATCTGGAAGCCCAGGGTCTCATCACGGCCCTGAGTGCTGCGGACCTGACGCTGACGATCGGAGGCCGGACCTACTGGACCGATGCCCAGACCCTGCTGCTGGACCGCGGCGCTGCCCTCCGCTTCGACCAGCTGCTCGTGGGGGACCGCGTGCAGGTGCGGGCCCTGTCCACCCGCACCAATGCTGCCGGCCAGGCCTATGCCAGCCGCGTGGAGCGGAAGAACTCTGGGAACTGAAGTCGGCTGACGATTCGCAGGACACGGGGGCGGCCCCCTGATGGAGCCGCCGAACCAAGCCAGGCCCCAGACCAAGTACGACAGCGCCCCATGACCTGGGGCGCTGTGCTGTACCCGGGGCTAAGGGGCCTCTCCCGGGCCCGGGACAGCGCGCGGCAGCAGCCACTGCACAGCTGACCGGAGGGGTCGGTTTCTCAGGATCGGACCTGTCGTCCCGGGGACCCCGGAACGAATACTTACTCCGTTCGATCTAGGGGTAAAAAATTCAAAATTATGAAGTTGTAATAACACCTTTTAACAAGCACCTGCCATAAGAGCATTGAAAAGCCACGTATTCCGAAGGAGGAAGCCCATGATCAATCATTTGGTGCGTCTGGGGCTGATCCTGGTGGCGGGGCCGCTGGCCACCGTGGCGTCGGCCGCGGACCCGGTCCTGCCCCCGGCTAACCAAGGCGCCTTCCAGGGTGGTGTCACGGGCACCAAGACGGATGCCGGCATCAACAACGTGCTCCCGCCGTCCCTCCAGAGCACCTCGGGTACCTTCAACATCCCGACCAACAGCAAGCCGAGCCCCCTGTTCGGAGCGCAGCCCTTCGTCCAGCAGATGCTGCTGTTCGAGGAGTTCGGTCCGGAGCCCCTGAGAGCGGGGGCGCCCACGCCGACCCTGTCCTTCCCCGCGCCCAGTGTGGGCCCGCTGCCCGAACAGAATCCCAAGAGCGTCGCGAACAGTGTGCCTGCGGGGGCGGCCCTGGAGGCCTTCCTGGCCCAGCCCGGTGTGGCGCCGTGGCCGACGGAGTACGCCAACACTGCGGACATGAACCCCTGGAAACCGCAGATCGAAGCCTTCCTGGGGCGACCCCTGAACCATCCCCCCGCGGAAGGTCGGCCCGCCGGCGCCGGCTGGGCCCACCAGCGCTGGAACGAGTTCCTCCCCCCGGTGTTTTTCAAGACGGCCCAGGCTGGGGCCCGGGTCAACGGCGGCTTCCGGGATGCGCACCAGATGCACCACTACCAGACCGGCGAGTTCGGTCCCGGCGGGCTCTACCACAACACCGCCGGAGTGCCGGCCACGGACGGCACCACCAAGGGCATCGCGGTCCGGATTCACCCGAGCATGCCCATCCAGGAGCACGAGTCAGTCTGGACCTTTGACGGGACCGTGCCCCCCAAGCTGCTCATGGCCCGCTATGGCCAACCCGTGATGATGCGCCACTACAACGCCCTGCCCATCGACCCCTCGGCCAACCGGGGCTTCGGGCTCCACACCATCAGCACCCATGAGCACAACGGCCACAACCCGGCCGAGAGCGACGGCTTCACCAACGCCTTCTTCTTCCCGGGCCAGTTCTACGACTACCGGTGGCCCATGCAGCTGGCGGGCTACGACACCATCAACACCACCGCGACCGACCCCCGGGCCGCCTTCCCGGCCGCGCCCGGCGAGACCCTCTATGTCAACGACGCGAAGCCGGGCCAGAAGACCGCCCTGGGCACCTCGATCCCCATCCGCGGGGACTGGCGCGAGACCATGAGCACCCACTGGTTCCACGACCACATGCTCGACTTCACGGCCCAGAACGTCTACAAGGGCAATGCCGCGATGATGAACTACTACAGCG
>Ga0194052_1001184_pt1 | contig 15425 bp, 9 predicted proteins | sample SepL226m_MetaG_FD_160117 | JGI IMG/M metagenome (GOLD analysis project Ga0194052, IMG submission 160117) | Anoxic zone freshwater microbial communities from boreal shield lake in IISD Experimental Lakes Area, Ontario, Canada - Sep2016-L227-6m | ecosystem: Environmental > Aquatic > Freshwater >... | reverse complement strand
GCCAGAAGGTGGTGAAGCAACTGCGCAAGCAGAATCGCAAGCTGCACCATCACAGTCTGAGCCATCTTGGTATTTTGCTGATGGAGTACCTGGAGTTGGCGATAAACCAGATTATCTAGAGCCAAAATACAAAACCTTAGCTGACCAAGCCAAAGCATACAAAGAAGCTCAAAAGCTTTTGGGTGGTTTAAAGCCAGCGCCTGATGAATATGATTTTGGTGAGGCTCAAGATTATATAGATAAAGATAATGATTACATTAAAGACTTCGTAAATTTTGCTAAAGAAAACAAGATACAGCAAGATGCTTTTCAAAAGGTCATAAACACTTATGTTGGATACGATAAATCTAGACAACCTAAACCAGAGGAAGAAATTGCTAAACTTGGAACTGATGGGATGCAAAAGATTAGCACATTGCAAAATTGGGTTAAAAATAATTTAAGTGAGGGTTCAAGAAAAGCATTAGAAAAGTTGCCGGTCAAAGCAGAAGTGGTTCAAATGTTAGATGAATTGCGGCAATTACATATGAATACACTGTCTAAGATACCGGTTGAAACACAAAAAGTTAAAGTTAACACGTTAACAAGAGAAGATATTGAGGCGGAAATGTTGGCTAATTATCAGAGATATCAAATTGACCCTAATTATAGAGCACAAATTACAGCTAAGTTTGCTCAAGCTGTTGGAACGGGTAGAGATGATGTTTAATATAACATGTTGTTGAATTTTAAAATCATATTATAATGTAGATAAGTTACGCATCTTTTTTAACGATGTGGATACTCATATAAGGTTAGCCCGAAAGGACACCTAACAAACTATGACCCATGGAAGGGAAATAAGATAAGTAAACAGAGGATGTTTTGCATTTAGCAGAACGAGAATTGTTTTATTTATTATTTGAAAGGATCATAGTCATGAGTATCTCATTATCAAATGTGCAACAAACAGAGTTTGACGCACTCGTTAAAATCGAATATCGTTCAAGAGGATTTTTATTGCGCGATACCGTACGTATGCGTACAGATATTATAGGTAACACTTGTCAATTTAGAAAAGTTGGACAGGTAGTTGCTAATCAAGTGGCATTTCAAAACACTATTGCAATACAAGATCCAAATTTTACTGCGCAAACTGCTATACTACACAAATATGCGGCTGGGACGGGCGTAGACACCATACAAGACCTTACTGTAAATTTTGACTCAAAAAGAGAATTAGCGTTTATTGTGGCAATGGCAATTGGGCGCAGAAGCGATCAAATTATACTTGATGCAATGAGTGCAGCACTAACAGGTGGCACAACAGTTATTTCAGATATTGGTAATGCTAAATTACCAGATCTAAACACTGAAAGCAACATGACGTATAAAAAAATGCGTACAGTTGTCGGTCGTTTTGATCAAAATGCTGTGCCAATTGGAGAACGTTTTTGTTCAATGAGCGGAAGTAATTTGCGTAATGTATTGCAAGCAGAGCAAATAATTAGTCGTTTTTACACTTCAAGTGATAATGTTGTTGATGGTAATTTAAACTACAAAGAATTGCTTGGTATGAACATTAGAATTTTGCCTGACATGGTTGAAGGCGGTTTACCTTTGTTTGCTGCAGGTAGTGGTGGTAATCCTTCCACTTCTACTACTTCTGTTCGTGCGTGCTATGCATGGCATAAAATGTCAACAGGGATGGCTATCGGACAAGATATGCGTACAGAAGTATCATACTTACCTAGAGAGACAACCTACTTCGTGAATGGGCTGTTTTATGCCGGGGCGGTAGTAGTCGATAATCGCGGTATATTCCAAATCAACTGCAACGAAACTGGAACAGGGGATGTTGCTATTAACTAAATTAAACTAAAGGAATAGTGTTATGGCATTTAATGTGCAAAATTTAAATCTATGCAGCACGTCATTAAATGAAGCTGCACCAGCATTTTATACTTATTATAGTGTTGCTGCTACTGATGTTAGCGGCAACACTATCAATACCGGTGATATAAGTGCTGGCGATACGTTAGGCGCAATAGTATCAAATAGTAATTATTTTGGTGCTATCGCGCCTGAGCTTACAGTTGATGATTTGTTTTATATAACCGATGGCAGCGGTGATATTGCTGGCAAAGGGTTTTATACTGTTGCTAGCGTAGATATTGCTAACAAGATAGTAAATTTATCACCTTTTGCTGGCCACGCTGGTGCTGTATCTACGTGGGCGACTACTATGCCTCCTAACGGTGTGTTATCTGCAAATGTTGGTTATACTATAACTCAAACCACAGGAAATGTTGTTTTAACTCTTCCTCCGGTTAAATCATTACAAGTTGGCAACACCATAATAATATATAACAAAGGTGGAGCAGTAGTTACCATAACACAAAATGCGTCTCAAACTATTTATTTCCCTAATGGTGCTAAAACAATGGATGGGACTGCCGGTCAAATTTCGACAAAAGGTACTGGCGACACCATTACAATGGTAGTTACATATAATAGTTTAGTTAATGCTCAAGGTGTTGTACCAATACCTATCCCTAACCAAGATGTGGTGTATGGAACGGATTTTGATTTAATTAATAGTGTGCCTGTATTAAGTTACGTCTAAAATGAGTTAATCCAATTTTAAAGGGAATTAATTATTTTTAAAGGGAATTAATTATGACTGTTTACAATAGTATAGAAGGTAAAATAGAGGCTGGTAATAGTATATCTTTTTCAACCAATGATAATACTGGTTCTATTATAATATCATATGACCCGCCGCCACTACAGACAGTTGTAGGAACTGTAGCGGTTTACACCGACGATGTTGGAACATTGGGTGATAGCAGTATAACTATTGATTCTTCTGGTAATATTACTGGGGTTAATTCTGTTTCTACTACCAGCGTTACTTTATTATCAAATACTAACAACAGTATAACACTTAATGCTCAACCTAATTTAAATGCCAATATTAATTATGTGTTTCCAACAATGGGAGTGCCTGGGGATATTTTGTCTATTAACTCCGTTAGCGGAAATATAGCAAATCTACATTGGGCGAGCATATCAGAAGGAGGAGGGGTTATAGGTGTGCAAGGAACCCCTGGTTTCATTACTTCTACAGGTGGAGGGCTTCCAATAATTAATATCGACCCAACATATGTTACTAATTTAACTACTGATTTAGCCGCTTGTGAAAAAACAGCGAACAAAGGCGAGGCTTCTGGTTACTGTTCGTTAGATAGTAGCTATTTAGTTCCGGTTACCAATATACCAAGTTTAGCAGAATCAAAAATTACTGGTCTTGTTAGCGATTTAGCAGCATGTGAAAAATCTGCTAATAAGGATGTAGCAAATGGTTATTGTCGTTTAGACGGTAATTCTTTAGTTCCTTTGTCAAACTTGGCTTCTACAGTTTTGTCTGATGTTAATACAACAGGAGTACAAAATGATAATCTATTAGTTTATACCACTAATGGTGGGTCTAATAACTGGCAACCTTATTCTGTTTCTGGTGTAACGTTTAGCGATACAGATAAAAGCATTACGGTTAATAATACTACAGCATTGTCACAGTTAACTACTGACGTTGCTATTGGTACAGGTTCTTCTTCTCCAGCAGCCAATCAAGGGATGGTTTTTAATAGCACACAAGGCAAATGGATTAACCAACAAATAGACCATACTACTTTAAGTAATATTGGAACTAATACTCATGCACAAATAGACAGCCATATAAGCGCTTCTTCTGGTGTTCACGGGGTTACTGGAAGTGTTACGGGTACAAGTGATTCACAAACTTTAACAAATAAGACCATTGACAGCGCAACAAACACTATAACTTCTGATAAACTTCGAACTGCTAGTGGAACAGTTACATTCAATACTGCAACAGCGCCAACTATTGGTCAAGCTTTAATTGCTACTAGTGGAACTGGTGCTACATGGCAAACTATTAATCACGCTAATTTGTCTAACATTGGTACAAATACACATTCACAGATAGATACATTTATAGCTTCAAAAGATCAAGTTTCAGGTGTTGCAGGATTAGATGCTAACGGATTATTAAAGGTTTCAGAGTTACCAAGTCTTGGCAATACTATAACTTTCTATGTAGATTCCAAATATACAGCTGGCAGCAATGACGGAAGCATATTAAAACCTTATGCAACCATATCGGCTGCATTAGTTAATATAGTTACGCCAGTTGACAACACCGACCCTAATTTAGCCAATAGATTTATTATTCACGTAATGGGTGGCATGTACAATGAAAGCTTAACCATACCTGGATGTCGTCATATCACATTTGTTGCTGATGGATTAGTATTTTTAGGAACAACCACTTTGCAATATCTTGGTGGAATGTCTGCACCGGGCAATATTCAAGATGTTACTATACAGGTATACCGTAATTCTGCAGTTACAACTACATACTACAGAGCAACTACAATATTTACTACTACCAGTTATCTACAACGTGGCGCGGCTTATACTCATACTGGACTAGAAGGCGGCTGGTGGATTAGTGGTATTATTAATCTGTGCGTGCTTACTGGTACGGCATCAACCGATATTGAACTTGAGCTAATAGATGTTAAATGTTGTGACTACTCTGACACTGGTGTAGGTGGCTCTAGAGCATCTACTGGTTATTTTATTAACAACACCTCTACATACTCTACAAGCTGGTCTAGCAACATTAACGTTAAGATGACTGGATGTAAAGGTAATGGTATTAACTTCCCATATGGCGGCAACTTCAACAACTTTAACCTGTTCGAACTTAACAACTGTTACATGATTAACATGTTAAACGTTGGCAGGATGGGTTTGATGCAACATACTACCTTCTATGCTTCTGGTGGTTTTGCTGCAAACACCTTGACTGGTATTGGTTCTACATATCAGCCTTATTATTCTGAAATGATTGATTGTGCCTGTCAAACAGGTTCGTCTTTTAGCACTATTTCAGCTAATACATTATACATAGACAATGCTACCTGGATAAAATCTAACGGAGCAATTGCTACTACTGGCAGTTTAACACTTAACATCGATTATGGGTTCCCTAATAAAATTAGTATTTCTTCACCAAGCAGTGGACAAGTGCTTAGTTATAATGGCACCAACTGGGTTAACAGCGCTGCAAGCAGTGGAGCAGTAAGTAGTGTTTCCGGTACATCTGGGGCTATCACATGTTCACCTACTACTGGAGCTGTTATAGTTAATATAGACCCTACATATGTCGGTCAATCCAGCATTACCATTCTTGGAATTGTTGGTATAGGAACATGGCATGGTAGTGTTATAGGTGGCACATATGGCGGTACAGGTGTTAATAACGGAAGCAGCACTATTACTCTCGGAGGCAACCTTACAACTTCTGGCGCATATTCAACTACATTTACTGTAACTGGTAATACAAACGTTACTCTACCAACTAGTGGCACATTAGCAACCACATCAGCTATTCCTGATTTTCCATTAAGCGTAACTAACGGCGGAATAGGTGCTGGCTCTTTAACAGCTAACACATTATTGCTTGGTAGTGGCACATCTGCTGTAACAACTCTTAGCAGCGGAACTTCTGGGCAAGCATTATTATCAGGCGGCGCAGGCAATGCTCCAACATGGGGAACGGCTGGTACAACGGCATTATCAGGACTGACAACAGATGTCACCATATCATCACCTACAGATAATCAGGTTTTAATATATAGCTCTCTTTTTGGTAAATGGATGAATGCATCATTTAATGTTGTTTCTGATTTAGCACATTTAACAGATGTAAATGTGTCTGGTTTAGTTTCTGGTAATTTATTAGTATATGATTCAACAACATCCAAATGGAAAAACTCGGACACAATACCAGATAATATTTTATTTATAAAAGATGATGCAGATGGATCTAAAAAGTTACAGCTTCAATTATCAGGTATTACAACGGGACAAACCAGAATTTTAACAGCTCCGGATGCTTCATGTGTAATTGTTGGTGACACCAATGTACAAACATTAACAAATAAAACATTAACAGATTCGACAAATAATATTATGGCTAGGTCGTTAAAATCAGCTACTACAACAATTGATGTTAGTTCGGCAACTGCTCCATCAAATGGACAAGTATTAACTGCTACTTCTTCTACACTAGCAACATGGCAAACTATAACTAGTTCTTCGTTGACCGATTTTACAATCTCATCAATTCTAGATGGTCAAATATTGCGTTACGATAGCGTTTCTTCTAAATGGATAAATTCTTTAGCACTAACAGCAGCAGAACTAACAATTTCAAATTTGTATAATAGTTTAGCCACACTTTCTAAATCAAATATATCAAAAACAATTGACAATATTATACAAAATGCAAGTTTTACAACAACATATGTAGATGGAACTGATGGATACATGATAGAACTTTCCACGGGCTCAACAGGAACTGCACCGTTAGTCATGATCTCAATTAATTATTTAACAGCCAATTCGGTTCTATATATATCAGCAGGAATAAAAATAATGAACTCCGGACTTGGATCAGAAATAAGTACATCAAATCTAACTGATTACTGCAGACTGAACGCACAATTAGTCGAAGGTTATGCCATAACAGGTTTTGTATATTCATTAAGTGCAGCTTACACAGTAAATCCACAAAATATAAATATTAAAATCTATGGTTCAAACGATGTTTCTTATTACAACAATACCACAAGTTCAACAGCAGGCTTAACTTTATTGTATAATGGAATGTTAACAGCTACGTATTCCCCGAATTCTGCAACAATAACCTTTTCAAATATAAATATTTATCAATATGTCCATGTATTTTTTAAAAATACTGTAAATGGAACCAATTTATGTATGACAATTTATGGCAACAGTGGTTACTTTGAATTTATAGGTAACAGAGTTTCATATAATGGCACTGATAATGTAAACTTTAGTATTTCTACTGATATAACAACGGGGGTTCCCAAAATAACATATCTTGATGCACAAACTGCAACAATTAAATATAACGAAAATATTATTTTAGTATCAGAAGCATATAGACGATTATATCCAGTTATTCGTGATAAAAATACAATTAAACTAACTGACGGAACTCATAATATAACTATGACAAGCACATCATCAGGCTATTCAATTGGTCAATGTACGGATACTAATATTTCATCTGCTTCAAATAATCAAGTATTAAAATATAATTCAACTTCATCTAAATGGGAAAATTCAACTTTAACCACAGGAACAACTACTTTAACAGGTTGTACAGATGTTTCAGTCGTTTCAGTTGCTCAAAATCAATTCTTAAAATATGACTCATCTTCTTCAAAATGGAAAAATTCATATGTATCAAACATTTTAAGAATAAGTACGCTTAATTTTATTGTTTATTCTTTTTTCACACAAATTGATGGTTATTCATTTCAAATGTCAACTGCTCAAGATACTTTAATATTAGATACTTATAATACTCCAAACATTAAATATTTAGTTTTGCCAACTGGTCTTTCTGGAAACGGTATTTATACATATCGTTTGCAAATGACAGGTAATTTATCGATGATGTATAGATTTGTAGGCACAAGCATGTATACTCCGACCAGTGCATGGATTACAAATGATAGTATACCAGACGATAACAGTACATATGTTTTTACATATTATCAATCTGCAGGGAATGCTTATAGTTATGGAACATATCCAAGTTGGTCTATTGTTAAACAAGGAACTAATACTATACCTCTAAAAGACGCTGATGTGTATTTAATATACACTAATTCATACCGTTCTTTTACAACATCTGTATCTATTCCTTCTGTACCTATAGGGCAGACTATACGATTTTATGATTTAGGAAATAATTTATCTTACACATCAATAAGTGTTACATCTGCTGATGGTGCGAATATAGAAGGGTCTTCACCTAAATTATACAACACAAGTTCATTGAATAGACAGTTATTGTTTACTGGTAATAATTTCATAGCTTTTTAAAGGGAAATTTATGGCGTTTTATAATAGCATACAAGAACAAATAAAATCTGGGGGTGGTATAACTTTAACTGTAGATGACAATAGCGGTGTTGTTATTATCTCTTCTGATGGAGGCGGTGGTGGCGGTGGTGGCGGAGTTACCGCTGTGTCCGGTACAGACGACCGAATTATGGTTAACGGTTCTCTATATGTTGGCCAAACAACAATAAACACTCTAGGCGACATAGCTGTAGGAACATGGGGGGCTGGTAATGTAACAGCACCTAATGTAACGGCTTCTAAAGTTATGATTAACGCAAACAACAATGTTATTACTTTAAGCGCGCCATCAACATTATCTGCTTCAATAAACTTTACACTTCCATCAACTATAGGTGCAATAAATCAATCATTAGTCTTAAGTGACAACAATGGGACTATGAGTTGGAAAAAACTTGCTCTATCTGATTTGTCAGACTGTAATACTAACGGTGCCGCTCCGCATCAAATGTTAGTTTATAATAATGGCTGGAATCCGTATACGTTTGCCAGCTCTGTATTTTCTTTTAACGATTTAAGCAAAACAGTTAATGCTTCGATTAGTACAGGTGTATTGTCAGATGTTACTTTAGATTTCCCTATTACCAAAAACCAAGTGTTATCATGGCAGTTGGCTTCTACTGTGGCTGGATATGTCTGGAGAAACAGAACTTTAACGCTTGGTGATGGATATATAGGAGATGTTGTTGTAAACAGCAACACTGTTGCTGCTAATAATGTATTACAATATAATGGCACCAATTGGGTGAACAGCAATAATTTAACATTGTCTGGTATATTATCTTTTAAAAACTCTGGTAGTTCAAATAGTGTATCCTTACAAATTCCAACAAACTTAAGCTCAACATCTATATACACATTACCTTCAACTCTAGGTTCTGCTGGTCAAACGTTAAATATATTATCAGTTGCTGGGAACTCAGCATCATTGAATTGGACCTCTCCTTCTGCTGGTTTTTCTCCTTCAGTAAGCAATTCAATAAGTAATGATTTGCTTATATACAATTCTTCTAGTAGTGGTTGGTCAAATTTGTCTTCTTTAGTTAGATATAAAAAACTAAAATTAAGCACGATATATACTACTGCGTTAAGTATGATTGTTCCGTCTACCTCAACAGTTGATTTTCCAAAAGGGTATTTTTCTGGTTATGAAATAAGTTCTACCAATGGAGAAGCTGTTTATTATAGTTTTACCTTGCCTTACGATTACAAACTAAATACTGCAATGATATTGCAATTATTTTTTTTTGCTAAGACTAAACCTGTAGCTGGACAAAACAGTACTACCATATTGCTGGAAGAGAGATCTATTGCATCGCAAATTAGTATTAGTTTCAGCTTATCTAGTTATTGGTATAATGTTTTTATATCAACTGATCAGTTTTTATCTCAATTTTATGGTGCATCTTCAATTAATAACCCAATAGGTTTTTATATAAGCAGAACTGCTAGCGCTGTTAATAACTATAGTGATAGCATTTATTTAGTAGAAGCAAATTTAATTTATCAAACGGATTCATATTGTTCGTCTAGTTATAGCGACAAGGCATAGGGAGAATATTAAATGGCATTTCAAATACAAAACTTTTCAAGGGTGTCAACATCAGCTAATGAAGAAATTTTAGATGTATTTAGTACTGATTTAATCAATATAACTGTTACTCCAAATGTGCCGTACAAAATAAGTTCTCAAGGATGCTTTAGATCTTATAACTACATATCCAAATATTATCCCGAACCGGTTGTAGGACAATCTCAAGCAACTGCTACTGGAGATACGCAAGCACAAATATTTACATGGCCAAGTAGCGGTGGTTCTGCTACCAATTCTGGTTATTTTGATCAAGTGGTTAACGACCTGCAAATAGGAGATATTATTAATGTGCGTAGTGCTGCTGACAATAGTTATATAACGTATCAAGTAAGCGCTATTAATACCACTAATCCATTAGTACAAATTAGCATGGTTAGCGGAAATTATTATACGTACCTTAGTCCAACAATTGCTAGAAATCAAATAGCAACCATGAATAGTGCACCAATACCTTTGATTTCCGGTATTCCAAATTACATTATAGTAGTAAACAATGTAATCATGCAATCAAGCGCTGGCACTGGATATAATAGCATTTATCCATATTTGGGGTATTATTCATTAAATGGAGCAACAACTACTTTTCTTACAACTGCTAGTTTAAGTTTGAACTCTAATGATAGCAGCTTATTAGAAGGTAGAGCATCAATAGCTATACAAGCTGGTGGCATGTCTGATATTACTGGTTATAATCAATATGATGCAGTACAAGGATGTGGTGTATACTTAACAAGTACAAGCGCTCCTGGAACGGTGGGAACACAAAAATTAAAATTAACAGTAAACTATAGTATCTATCCATATCTAACATTTTAAACATATTCCAAGGAGGGAATAAAATGGCATTTCAAATACAAAATTTCGCAAGAGTTTCTACATCTGCTGATGAAGCAATTGTAAACATACAAGACCCAGTTAAAGTAGATAGCAACCAAAACCCTTTGCTTAGAGATGTTGCTGGTTGCTTTAGAGAGTATAGCTATTTCTCTAAAACCTGGGTTGGTGGAGTTTCTGGTGGCGCAGCTGCTACTGCAACTGGGGACAGTCATTATGTTATATCTCAACCTGGTTATTTTGACCAAGTAAAAGGTGATTTACAACAGCATGACTTAATTAGAGTATATAGTTATGTTGATAGGGCATATGCTTTATATAGAGTGGAGCCTATATCAATTCAATCTCCTTATGTAACAGTTAGAATGGTTGGTTCTGTTCAAGCATATTGGAATTTAAGTGCCGCGACACTTTTAGGCTTAACTGTACCTGGCATTACGTTAATAAACGGTGGCGCCAATTGTGTGATAGTAGTTAATAAGGTTAAATTTTGTATTCCTGCTGGAGCTTCTAAAGCAGCTAATGGATCGCAAATATATTTAAGATACACTAATAGCACAACTGGGTTGATTACTGGAGAGTTACCTTATTCTTCCGCGTTAGGACAGCCTGTTACAAATGCAGAAGGGTTTTTACCTTCAACTTTTTTAACAACTGGAACTGCAAATGTGCTCATATTACCTGGAGATGTATTATTAGATACACACACTAATGCTAACAATAGTGTAAATCTAACTTTAGCGGCTAATGGAGCTGCATTTACAGCTGTAAATGGGCCATTATCTGTGTATTTAGATTACGAAATATTACCATTATTGTAATTTTAACTAACAAGGATGTAATGTGATATGGCTTTCAATAGAGTGCAGATAATCTCTTATGCTTTAACCCTTATGGGTAGAAAGCCTGTCACATCATTATTTCAACAATCAGATATAGTAAATAGTGCCGATCAAGCTTTTGACTTGCTGCTAATGGCAGCAATGTCAACTAGTTTTTGGCGCTTTGCTACTAAGATTACAATACTGCAAAAACTTGAAACAGCTCCGATTGGGGGCTATTGGACATATGCATATGCTTTACCACCTGACTATCTTAAGCTCGTTCATCTCTGGCCTCAGACATATGATTTCGAGATATATCAAGATGCACAATTATATTCAGGGTTTGACAATTCTGGCCAGCCATTGTATTTGGAATATGTTTTTTTACCGACCGAAACTGCATTGCCTGCTTATTTCGTTAAATATTTTTGCTATGAGTTAGCGTGTTATTTAGCGGTAAGCAATGCACAAATTCCATCTTATACACAAGAATTAGATAGAAGAAGGGTAATTGAGTTATCAATAGCACAAGCTGCTGATGCGCAAAACCGCCCGCAAACGTCATTAAAATCTCAGCCTATGTTGGCTACAAGATTTGTATCAACATTTGCTGCAGGCTAAAGGGAGTGGCGATATATGGCTGCTCCAACAAGTGTTAAATGGGATCAAGTTAATTTTACTCGTGGACAATTCGATCCGCGCGTACAGGTTCGTACTGATTATCCATATTATTACAAAGCTGCTAAACAAATTACCAATTGTATTTGTATCCCACAAGGTGGCGTAACGAGGCGATGGGGTACTGAGGTTGTAGATGTATGTAATACTGCTGCTTTAGATTATGCTAATGTTGAATTGTATGCGATGTCTTATGATGATGTAACTTATTTGTTACTATGGGAAACCCAAAAATTAACGATATATTTAGAAGGATTTAAAGTAATTACTATTAATAATCTTATTTACGCTAAAGAGGACATACCTAATTTACGTTTCAGCCAGGTAGCAGATAGAGTGATAATAACAGATGGTTATCATTCTCCACAAGTTTTAAAGCACCAAGATTCAGTCGCGCTTAATGGTGTAACTTATAATGTTGATTCAGGTATTTTTACTGTTAGAACTCCTGCACCAAACCCACCAACTATTCTAAATTTTTTACCTGTAGGATTAAAGATAGGTACAGTTTTGCCTGTGAAGTTTGGAACTAACCCTACTGATATAATGCCAAAGACATCTCCGCAAATATTTGTGGGCAGAACTTATTTCATAAATATTCGTAGTTTTACTGCACCCCCACCACAATCTACTATTATTACGTTTCAAGTATTCAGCTCCTCAGAGGATGCAGCGGCATTAATCAACCCATACAAAATATTGCCTCAAGCAGTTAATAGTTTATCGATGTATATAGTTAATGTTTGGATAATGCAGCCTGTTAATTTTATTAATAAACCAACGTATGATTTTAATGCTGATTATTTTAGTCCTAATATAAAATTTACAGTAAGTGCAGCACAAAGTGTTGGAACTACACCTGTTACAGTAACTGCTGTTGGTTATTCTGGATTTACACAGGCTTTAGTTGGCGGTATTTTTGCTGGCAACGGTGGGGTGTTAAGAATTAGAAATTTTGTAAGCCCTACTGTAATAAACGGTGTTACGTTAAAGCCATTTATTGCTGACAGCGACGGTGGGGTAGTAACTATAACTGGAGATATGGCTTTTATTGGTGAGCCTGCATGGTCTGACAATAGAGGGTGGCCTAAATGTTCATCATACTATCAAAACAGAATGATATATGCTAACACTAGGGAAATTCCAAACGGGCAATGGTTATCAGTAATAAATAATACTTATGATTTTGATGATGGCGTAGAAACAAACGCAGACGACGGGATTAGCTCTTATCCTGCTGGTGGTTCTGGTGGATATATTCAATCAATAACTTCTGCTCGTTCTTTGTTAATACATACAAACAAAGCAAATTATTCAACTTCAATTCAAAATGAACAAATAATAACTCCGTCTACTTATATGTTAGTAGAGCACAATAAGTTTGGGGTTGGCAAGTTGGCGCCAGTCTACATCGACAACCAAGTGTTTTTTGTTGATACCAGTGGAAACAACGTTATAACTATGACTTGGGATTTCATCCAAGGAAATTATGTAACTAATAGTGTTAGTATTGCAGCAAGCTCTTTAGTTAAAAACCCTATTGATATGACAGCATTTGCTGAACCGAAATATTTAGATGGTTTTTACGTTATATTTATTAACAGTGACGGAACTGGATGTGTATTACAAACCTTAAAAGAAGAAGATATATTAGCTTTTTCATTAATTAATACCAACACCCATCTAGTTGCCGGCCAAAACAATGAATCAGTAACGATGCCGTCTTTATATAGAAAGGTTGCATCATCGCAAAACAGAGTGTGGTTTTTAGTAGATAGAGTTGTTTTGCAACCAAGAATTGGAACATCGATAACTTTTATAGGTATAAGCGCATCTGACAAATCGTTTGTCACACCTCCTAACAATAATTTAACTATTAATTCAGTATACAGGTGTGCATTTATTTCCAATAGCGCAAACTCTGTAATACCTGTAACCACTCCTGCTATGGGAAATAATTTTTATTATATTAAAGCTATTGAAGCAAATAAGGTGCGTATTTTTGGTTCGCTTGCTGATGCTGCTGCTAATATAAATGTATTTGTTCCAAGTGCCATTGGTAGTAATTACTCTATTACAATTTACGACGAAGTGCATAAGTTGTTTATGGAAGAAGTAAATTTTAATTATTATACCGACATGTCATATCAATATACTAGCCCGCCTAATACTACTAGTATAACAGTTGCAACTGGTAATATTGCTAGTGGCTATTTAAATGGCCAAGTAGTGCAGGTAGTTGGTGACGACAATGTTTTACAACCGAGAACTGTATTTGCTAATCGTATAACTATTGAGCGTCCGTCTAATGTAATAAAATTAGGGTTGTCTTATACTTCAACATTGATTCCGTTGCCGCCAGTCATACCTGAGCAGCCGGGAATGCTTTTCAGTCCTACTCATATAAGAACATTGTATATTAGTTATTACAACACTGCTGGTGCTACAGTGCAAGGGTATGGCATACCAACACAAACATTAAATCAAGTAGAGATAGGTGCTAATGCTGGTGTAAATAATGGTTTGGGGGTATTTAACTATGCACCCATGGAAGGATGGGGTGGGGTAACTGGTTCTGATTTGATTATTTCGCAAAATCAACCTTTACCAATGACAATAACAGGATTAAGTTATATAATTGATATATAATTAATATATAGTTATTAAAGGATAAACAATGTTTCCATTTATACTGTTAGCCGTTCAAGCTGCTGGATTAGCTGCAAACATTTGGCAAGCCAAAAAAGCAAACAAACTTGATAAGCAAGGACTACAGTTTAGTATGCAAGGATTAAAGATGCAACAGCGTGAACTGGATTTAAAAATGCAACAAGAGCAGCTGGCCAGTTCACAAGAGAGTTTATATAATACAGATAGGTTGCGCGACATCATGTCTACTCAACGCGCTATTTTTGCAGCTCGCGGTCAATCATCAGCCCAAGGTTCCAACTTTTTTATAGGGCAAAATTCTATTAATTTATTTAATGAAGATGAAAACGCTAGAAAATTGGCGATGGGTTTTAAACAGCATTATACAAATATTAATAAAACGTTATTATCAATGGAAGGTTCTAGGATGGAATTAGACGTATCTACTAGAAAATCTGAACGATATGGCAAGTTAATATCGCAAGCTACTAATATGTTTTCCAGTAATTCATTAGGTTCGTTTGGTTCTGGTGGTGGCAATAACATTAATGATAATTTACAAAGTATTAGCAATGGGAACTGGCAAACTGGCGGTGGCTTGTCTGGTGGTGTTGGAAGAAAAGGAGCATGGATGACTGGCACTAATGTTAGTGACTCATGGAGAACACTTGGTAGAAGAAGCGCTAGCGGTTTGAACGGATAATATAAACTATAACAAGGATTGTTAAATGGCTGATTTACCTGAATACAAAAAAAATAGACATGCAGCTGAGCCAGGCCCAGTTGTTGGTGGTATAGCTCAAACTTATAGT
>Ga0194052_1001181_pt1 | contig 15440 bp, 13 predicted proteins | sample SepL226m_MetaG_FD_160117 | JGI IMG/M metagenome (GOLD analysis project Ga0194052, IMG submission 160117) | Anoxic zone freshwater microbial communities from boreal shield lake in IISD Experimental Lakes Area, Ontario, Canada - Sep2016-L227-6m | ecosystem: Environmental > Aquatic > Freshwater >... | reverse complement strand
GAAGACGGCTTAGCTGAAGATGATTGGGATGGCTACGCCAAAATGACAAAAGCCATGGGCGGAGCCGGTGGCGCGCACAAAACTCAGTTGGTCGGCGACGATCTCTTCGTCACGAACATTGAGCGCCTCGCGAAAGGCATAAAACTTGGTGTCGCCAATTCAATCCTGATAAAGCTCAATCAGATCGGCACAGTCACAGAAACGCTTGCAACAATAGCTATGGCCAAAAAAGCCGGATATACCTCGGTAATCTCTCATCGTTCTGGCGAGACAGAAGATGTCACCATCGCCGATTTTGCTGTAGGAACTGGAGCTGGTCAGATAAAGACAGGATCATTATCAAGGACCGACCGCGTCGCTAAGTACAATCAACTGTTGCGCATAGAGGAAGAGTTGAATAAGAAATAAAAGAAGTAAAAACATGAAAAAAGAACAAGTAGTCTTAATCATTCTCGATGGTTGGGGTTATAGCGAAAAAAAAGAGAATAACGCTATTGCTACTGCTAAGAAACCCTTTTGGGACCAAATGTGGAAGAAATATCCTCATTGTCTACTGAAGGCATCTGGAGAAGCGGTTGGATTACCAAATGGACAAATGGGAAACAGTGAGGTTGGACACATGACCATAGGTGCTGGTAGACCAGCAGATACAGACATAGTCCGTATAAATAAAGCTATCAATGATGGATCTTTTGATACAAATATTGAATTTTTGCGACTGTTCGATCATGTAAAAAAATACGGCTCTACTCTGCATGTGCAAGGACTAGTCAGTCCAGGTGGAGTCCATAGCCATCAAAATCATCTGTACGCTTTTTTGAAATTAGCAAAAAAACATAACATACCTATGGTCGCTATTCACGTATTCACCGACGGTCGAGATACGGCACCACAGAGCGCTTCCGAATACCTACGAGAGCTCGAGGATTTTATAAAGACACTTGGACCAAACTTCTTCATAGCTACTATCTCTGGAAGATACTTCGCTATGGATCGCGACAATAATTGGGACCGTTTAGCAAAAGTAGAGAAGGCTTTGTTTGATTGTAAGGGAAATGTCTGCAATATAAAGCCTTCGTCTTACATGGATGAACAATATAAGATTGGAACCATGGATGAGACATTGGAACCAACTGTTTGCTCCAATATAAATGGGTTGGGTTGTGCTATAAAGAAAAATGATGGAGTATTCTTCTTCAATTTTAGAGCCGATCGTGCACGTATGCTCTCAGAAAAAATCCTGGAAAGACAAAAAAGAGAGAATATTATGTTAGTTACTTTGACTGAATATTGTGTAGATTTCGTCTGTCATATGGCTTTTCCACCTCAACCAATAGAGACAACCCTTGGACTAGAAATATCCAATGCGGGACTAAGACAGGCACATATATCTGAGACAGAAAAATTCGCACATGCGACATATTTCTTAAATGGTGGACGAGAGAAACCATATCCCGAAGAACGAGATGTTCTGATAGATAGTCGAAAGGATGTGAAGACACACGACCAAGCTCCAGAAATGCGTGCCGAAGCTATAGCAGATAAGGCTATAGAAGAAATCGCGGCTGGGACTGATTTCATATTTATAAACTTTGCAAATGCTGATATGGTAGGTCATACAGCCAACATTCCTGCAATCATAAAGGCTGTAGAAACCATAGACACCCAACTTGAACGCATAGTAACAAAACTTGAAACAAGTGGTGGCATAGCTCTCATATCAGCTGACCATGGCAACGCCGAAATGAATATAGATCAGCAGACCGGCATAAGACATACCGCACATACGACAAATCCTGTACCATGTATATTGACGACAAATGGATACAAGTTACATGATGGAGAATTGTCCGATATCGCACCAACGATTCTAAAAATATTGGATATAAAAATCCCTCCATCAATGACAGGAAAGCCTCTCGTGTGATCTATTCTGCCTGACTACTCAATAATCTGTCTGTGAATAATGCCACCAATATATCTGACGAGCAGTATTGACGCTGTGGTACAAAATACTCCGAGTGACCAACCAGCGATGACATCTGAAGACCAGTGAACATTTAGGACGACACGACTCAATCCGATAGCGATGACGCTTAGCACACAGACGACTATAAAGACTTCCCTTTTTATCCAAGAATGTATCTTCGGTACAAGTAGATACATTATGACAAGGAAAAATGCAGCCGCCATGGTGGCATGACCACTTGGAAAACTTGGATCAGTCAGGAATTGAAGAGCATTTTCTGGGCGGGTGCGCATGAAGAATTCCTTCAGGAAAGTCATCATTATTGCCGAAGAACCTAGAGACAATACGAATATCGATATTGAGCGCCATTTTCTCTTGCGCAATAGAAAGGCGGCACAAAGCATTCCAAGCGTCAGCATGAAGAATACTCCACCATCTGATATTTTAGAGGCTATAGAGACGATCTGCGGGGTCACATGTGAAGATATAAAGGTATTTATAGAGATATCGAAAACCGCCAATTGTGAGCTGGCTAGCAATGTGTCTCTCGTAGTCTGCAAAAGACCCCAGAGTGAAAGAATATTGAAAAGCAATATGAACAATTCATATTTCTTGAATACATGGAAGCGTACATTTACGAAACGATACCCCCAGATGATTATCAATCCAGCGCCTATGACGATGAGAATGGTCTTGCCAGTGAAAATATTTGCCATCTGGTAACCAGCACCAAATACATAACCCAATATTATGGAACCTACAGCCCAAATGCTTCCACCGATGATATTGAATATCCAAAATCTCTTTTCATCACATTTCTTCGCGGCCTTATCCATGCGGTCGTCTGAATGATTTGCCCCAACCATAAAAGGCATGAGTGATCTGGTGACAGGACTGAGTCTACCTAAGATCATGGCTTTGCCGGTGTGTTTATCTAGAAGTCTCTGAACCTTCGCTATGTGTTCGTCAGTTATGAAGAAAAATGGCTTCACTTTGTCTATAAGTGCAAGCCCGTATCTCTTACCAAGATAGAAACCGATATAGTCTCCAGATACAGCAGCAATGACCGCCAATGCACAGGTAAACCAGACATTGAACACACCAATCCTTATAAGGAATCCAGCAACAATGATAGAAATATGACCTGGTACAAGAGTTCCCAAGAGCGGTATACCCTCAAAAAGCACAGTCAAAAATAGAAATGGATATCCACCGATGATAGCGACCGTCTCCACAAACTTCGTAAGTTCAGAAATATAATGTGAATAACCCATACAATAGACTATTATAACATGCTACAATATAAATCTAAAACCGTGTTGAACATAAAAGCCAACACATACAAATAAAAACATGAAAAAGATACTTATATATTCGACACCAACTTGTGTCTATTGCAATCTAGCTAAGAACTTCTTTAAGGCCAATGGCGCCGAATACACCGAATACAATGTAGCTACCGACCTAACCAAGCGCAAGGAGATGATCGATAAGACCGGACAAATGGGTGTTCCAGTTATAGATGTAGACGGTGAAGTCGTCGTCGGCTTCGATGAATCAAAACTAGGTGCGATGTTGGGACTTAAATAATCTGTGCGGGTAGGGAGAATCGAACTCCCGTCTCAGCCTTGGGAAGGCCGCATTCTACCACTAAACCATACCCGCATTGTCTGTCAGACCACAATAAACCACTAAACCATACCCGCATTTTTTATAGACCGATCATACTAAGCATCTTGTCCCACCAACCCATCTGTCTTGATAGGTTTGATGAATTTGATGAATTTAATAGATTTGACGGACTTGATGAACTTGTCGTCTGATCTTTATTTACTATAACTGCCACAGACTCACCTTCTTTCACTGCACGATATTTTATGCGTAGCTCTGACTCCAATCCTGAAGGAGTAGAAAGGTCGCCAATCTTAGAAGAAAGGCTCTGTTTTTCTGCATCAAGCTTATCTTTTTCCGCTTGAGCTTGCGAAAGTCTAGTAGAGACCAACCCTGCTGACCTGTGCACATTCCAAGCAGCTCTAGCCAAGAAAAAAAGTAATGCCAATGCAATAAGCATCATAAGTGGGTTGTGCATAAGTCTCCACCAATATTTACGGTTGCTGTTTTGCATATATCACAGTATACTAGATTCACTATGTTATTTCACCATAAAACAAAGAAAGCCATGGGTGTCGTCATGATCGTGGTCGCTATATTAGTGATCGTGAGCATGATCCTATTGTATTTTCCAGCTTTGAAATATTAGTCTCCACTTCGCATCATTTTCACGAAAACTTCCTGCGGGATGGTAACTTTTCCGTGCTCCTTCAGGCGTTTGCGGCCTTCTTTCTGCTTCTCACGCAGCTTCATTTTTCTAGTAATGTCTCCACCAGACAATGTTCCAGCAGCATCTTTCTTCACTCCTGAAAGTGAGCGTGATGAGAGGATACGGCCAAAAGCGCAAGCTTGAATCTTGTAAGTGAACAATTCGCGTGGCAAAATCTTGTGCAATCTCTCCACAACATCTTCAGCATCTTCGGTCACACGGCGACGCGAAACCACGCGTGAGAAAGCGACAACTGGTTCATCAGCGATGAGGACATCCATACGCACCACATCGGCTTTGCGACTATCTACTATATCGTAAGAAATCGAGGCATAACCAGAAGAGACGCTTTTTACTTCATCGAAAAAGTTGCGCATCAATTCGCGTAGCGGCATATTCAAGACGAGAATAGTCCTGTTGTCACCAAAGTTTTCTGTGGCTATGACTTCCCCTTCATGATCATAAAGAAGCTTCATGAGTCCGCCGATATAAGCCGGTGGAGTGATTATCTTCATCGCCACGATCGGCTCGGAGACTTCGGCTATGTCATGATCATCTGGAAAAAGTGCTGGCGAATATATCTTCGACTTTTTTCCATTTTTCAATGTAACTTCATAAGTAATAGTCGGCATAGTCACGACGAGCTCGAGATTGAATTCTCGACGAAGACGCTCCGTCACGATCTCGAGGTGTAACATACCAAGGAATCCACAACGATAACCTTTTCCGAGAGTACCAGAAGCTTCTTCTTCATATGTAAATGCAGAATCCGACAGCTTCAGACGACCAAGTGCTTGTTTCAAAAGTGGTAAATCATCTTGGCTCTCCGGATATATAGAAGCCCAGACGACTGGTCGTGGATTTGCATAACCAGGCAATGGTGGTTCAGTATCCTTCGTCGACGCCACAGTGTCTCCAACAGAAGCTACGCCCGGCTCTTTGATACCTGTCACGATATAACCGATCTCACCTGCACCGAGTGTATCCGTCGGCGTTTCTTGCGGCATAAATATGCCGACATCTATAGCTTCGAATTCCCTTTCCGCTATCTTGAAAACTAGGCGGTCGCGCTTCTTGGCGTGACCATTGAAAACTCTGACATAAACGATGACACCGGTATGGTTCGAGTATTGGAAATCGAAAATAATCGCACGGAAATGACCTTCACGCTCTGCCGTGCGCGCAACTTCGTCATTTTTCGCGCCTGTTTCTATGGAAGGCGCAGGCACACGCTTGATGACTTCATCAAGTAGGTTCGCAACACCATCTCCAGTTCTGCCGGAAACTTTTATGACCTCTGATTCGTCACACCCAAGGAGTTGACTCACTTCTTTCACCACATCATCCACGCGTGCCAGTGGAGAATCTATCTTGCTCACAACTGGTATGATGACAAGTCCGATCTCGCGAGCCATATTGAGTGTGGTCAATGTTTGCGCCTGAACACCTTGTGTAGCATCAACGAGAAGTATAGAACCTTCCACGGCCCGTAGTGCGCGCGAGACTTCGTAAGAGAAATCTATATGTCCTGGCGTGTCGATGAGGTTGAGCACATACTCGGCGCCGCCCGATTTAAACTTCATGCGCACCGGTTGCATCTTTATGGTAATGCCGCGCTCACGCTCAAGCTCCATAGAATCAAGTACTTGCTCTTGCATCTTGCGTTTTTCGATCGTGCCAGTAATCTCGAGCATGCGATCAGCCAATGTCGACTTGCCATGGTCGATGTGCGCGATGATAGAGAAATTGCGGATGTTGGAGAGATTCATTTGAAGTGCTTGAAATATAGCATTTTTGCGGGGTTTTTGAGAGGTTGACAGATTGTGGTAATTATGTAAGTATATTCTCGGATTGAATCGCTCTCTGTTTTCTAAAACTAACAATTATATTCAATGACTAAAGAACTTAGTCGGAACAAAGAGCATAAGGAGCACGTTTACACATGATCAAAATCAGAGTCCTCAAACTCGGAACCGTCTGTAAGGATAAAGCCACAGGCTTGGAAGGTACCGCTACTCACTGGGTCTGCGACATGGGCAAGAAAGTCGAATACCTTTTTCAGCCGAAAGGGCTGAATCCGGAGGATGGGCAGCCTGTCCACAAACTTATACTCGAAGAAGAACGGCTGAGCTTCCGTCCATTAGATATTGAGGAAATCGAAATTCCATTCGAAATCCTCGGCACTCAGGTCACAGACTCTGCAAGTGGATTCAGCGGCATGGCAGTTCGGTTTATCCGCCATATTAACGGCTGTTTCCATGTCAGTGTCCAGCCAGCTGGCGTCTTGAAGAAAACAAGAACACCAATCAAATCATCTGAATTCGATCTCCGCGAATGCAGCGGAAAGATGATCAAAAAGATGGACAATAAGCAGCTGGCGGCGAGCAAGAAGAAACATCCGTCGCCGACTGGTGACTCGTTTGCGAAGCCTATGCCACAAATATAGTGGCAGTCCAAAACCATTAACCGCCTCAACCTTGAAATCGCCCCAACGCGACTCAAAGGTTGGGGCGGATTTCTTTTTATATAAACCATCCTACAACCTCTATAACCTCTCCACCTCTGCCGGAGGCACACGGACTTTCCAGATCTTGCTGTGCAAAGTACGCCAAACTTCGGCTAGTTCAGTATTCTTGAGAGCTATGAGCACAAGGACTCCGATAGTCAAACCAAGTATACCTGAACAAAATCCTTGCATAAATATTCCCCAAACTTTTTCCAATGGAAATACATTTGCGAATATACGCAATCCCATGAAAGCGATTGCACCGGCTATAACTGAAGCAGAAAAACTGTGGAAGAATGTCTCCAAGACCGGCTTACTGAAACCTTTGTAAGATTTCTCAAATGTAACCCAGTGCAGAACAGTATTCAATATCACACCGATAGAATAAGCGAGTGGCAGCATGAGAGCATTTGTTCCTGTCTGACCATCGACACGCAAGAGATCTTCTATGAAAAACTTGAAGAGTGGTACATGGTCAAATAATTGGATCAAGGCGAAACCGAGGACAATGATTGTACAAGCTGAAATAATATTTATAAGAAGAGGCTTGGCAGTCTTGCCTTCAGCATAGAAAGCACGCACGAAAAGTACAATCAAGCTTTGGCCGACAGTCGATATGATGAAGAGTGCCAACATAGCAGCAGTCAAACGGGTATCAGCCCAGTCAAACTTACCAGCGCCAAGGACAACACGGACAATCTGTGCACGTAGAACAATGAAGAGGATTGTGATCGGCATCGACCAGAATATGATATGGCGAGCGGCGGTGATCATTTTCTGCAAGAAGGCGGCGGCATTTTTCTCATAATAAAGTTTCGATAGTGTTGGAAATACCGCTGAAGAATAACTGACACCAATAAGCGCCAACGGAACAGATTGGAGATTGAATGCCAGATTGAAGACGGATATAGAACCAGCGGTCAAGAGTGAGGCCATTGATATGAAAATAAATTCAGCCAATTCATTTGCTGAAAGAGTCAAGGTGCGTGGAAATGCTGTAAGCAAGATCGGCTTCATCTTCGACCATTGGAGATTCCTCGTAAATGCCGGCAAAAGTTTCTCATGACGCAAAAATGGTAACTGTATTCCCATATGCAGAAATGCACCTATAGCTACACCAACAGCCAGTCCAGATAGACCGATCCAGCGATATAAGAAGAAGACCCCGATGATAATACCAAGATTGTACATAACTGGTGACAAGGCATAGACCAGAAAACGATGACGCATCTGTGTGAGGCTGGAGAAAAGATTCGAAAGCGCGAGGAATATCGGAGACAAGAGCATAATACGCATCGCTAATATAAGTTGCGGCAATGCTGGATCGTGCGCAAAACCTGGTAGAACTAGTGGAACAATCCATGGCGCCAATATAAATATAATTATGCTGATAATGATCACTACACCGAAGAATAATGTAAATATAGAATCCGAAAAAGATTTTCCTTCTTCTTGACTCTTGCTAAACGAATCTATGAAAAATGGTAGTAAGATCGAAGCTGATACCAATGAACCGATAAGTGCAAATATAAAATCTGGTATACGAAATGCTGCATAATATATATCCAATTGATGGCCAGCACCGAAGGTGAACGCAAGAAGTTTGTCGCGAAAGAGCGCGAGTATCTGCGATAGTAATGCAAAGATAGCCAATACATAAGCGGCCTCATGAAGACCGCGAATTTCTCGTCCCATTGCTGAAAAAAATCTTTTTACCATCGCTTATTATCGTAATGATAACATAGAAGACACGACGAAATATATGTGGAAAAGAATTTGACGGGTTGCGCCAAAAGAAAATACCCCGCGATAAACGGGGTATCTTCATGTTGCCACACCATAAGCCGAATTCTGTTCATCCGATCGCCTCCCGCCTTGCGGCGAAAAACGAACGGACTAAACAACCATTTGTCTAGGATGTGTGTTGCCACACACCTCAAGCGGCTCTCTCTATCCGTTTGACGGGACAGAGCACGGCCTTGCACCGAGGTAAGGATTTTGCCGTTTCACCCGAACTAAATCGGTTCGTCACTGTTCGCACCTCTGGTTATTATCCTGGTGGGCGTTACCCACTACCCTGCTGCGTCGGCCTTGCGACCGATGCCGGAGTTCGGACTTTCCTCACCAGGTTCGCTCGGCTCACGAAGTATCGCGAATCGGGCGAACCTGGCGCGGTTGTTTGGTGGTGCTTCAAGAATATACCATTTTTCGGGAAGGTTGACAAGTTCGTAAAAAGTCCTGTATTATGATACTTGAAAGCTCTCAACCACGAGAAAAGAGTCGCTCATGATATTGATATTAATTCAGACCGTAGACCTGAGACCTGTACGACGGATCGAAAAAATCGGGACTGGAAAAATACGACTATCAATCAGTTCTTTGGAAAAATTGCCGTTGGAGAAAATGGAAATGTTGATGCGGCAAAAAAAGATCCTCGGAAAAAATGAGGTCGTCGTCGGAAAAGAAAGCATAGGAAGGATACTCGATAAAAAATCTATTGCTACCGCGATATCGAAGCTCTGTAGAAGACATCCCCAACCCGTCTAAATGTACACGGAAAATCCGTGCTCATAGAGGCGGGTTTTCCAATTTTAAGCCATTTTATGATACGGATAATGACCCGGACTGGTGGAACACATGCTTCTTAAGAGTTTTTCAGCCTAATTAAGATTCTACGCGCGCAACCAACCTACATAATCTCACAAACTCCACCAGCACAAGCCAACTCCTTCTTCAGATCAGTCTCATTTTGTTTTTCGTAAGTAATAATCTTCGAATAGTCGATATGCTCGAGACGCTTTGCAAGCTCCTTGTAAGTCTTCTCATCTATAGATTCATAAGGTGCCAACTTGTAGACATGGTCTTCACGAGGCAAGAACGACAACCCTCCACAGATATCCCAATTCTTGTAGACCCAGTTGGCGACCTCGATCCACTCGTCATTGCTAACAGAAATAGTGACCGAAGGATTGTGTTCTGTGTAATTCTCCTTGACCATCTTCCAGAACTCCAACTGTTCTATAGCTGTCAGATCATCTCTAAATATAGAACCACTTGGTGCCTTGATCGGGAATTCCAAGACGAAAGTATTTGCAGTCTCGGCATTTTGACCGACTTCAGGGAAATAAGGAACTCCTTGATCGCGAAGCATTTTGAATAATGAATCCGTAGCAGATATACGAACACGGCGTATATAAAACTTCGAATGTCGTGGGTGCATACCAGAAGAACAATCCACTGTCTGTGAAAGAGTACCAGATGGCTTAACACAAGTTATAGCTGTGGACTCATTTATACCAAATCTCTTGGCATATTCTTTGTTGACTTTGATAGTCTCGGCTTTGAGTTTGCGTAGGATCGCAGGATTACGAACTACAGGACAATCCCATTGACCAGTGATCGAAACTCCTAAGAGTCGCTCATGTTCACAATGCTCTTTCCACTCTTTTGAAAGATATGGGAAATGCGTAAGTGATGACTGATATGTTCCGATGATAGTAGCGATGCGAATCTTCTTCATGAGTGTAGACTCAGTATCTTCGGCACGCGCGACGATCTCAGAAAGATTACAGAACTGCTTGGACTGAAGGATTATTTCTCCACAAGGATTTGTACCAATAGGACCAACAATATGCTTACCAGTTGGATCGAAGTAGCCTTTGTAAGACTTGAGAGCCTTGATACGGCGTTCTGGCAGAGTCAGAGCAAGCGAACCACGGTTAAATATGCCGCGTTCTCCAGAACGACTCTCAACGAGTGCCATCCATTCTTTCAAAAATTCTTCGTTTGTTGGTTTGTTGATATAGACAGCGGAATTGTTAGCAAGCATGCGGTGCGGATGAGTCATATAGAAAGCACCCTTCTTTGCATCACGGATTTCTCTGTCATCGAGATCAGATAGAGAGATCATAGCACTGCGACGTACACCTCCAGCAACCACACAATCACCGATCATACAGATGATGTCATGCAAATCGATATTGCGGAGACGACGACCTTGTCTAGCGAACATGATCTGGCGAGTAAACTGGTGTAAACGCTGAAGTGGAGCTGGACCGGAAGCCTTGCCTCCCATGGTTTTTAGACGAGTACCCTCTGGACGAACACCGGAATAATCGAACTCTATATCTTTTCCAGAAGCCCATGTCTTCATACCGATAGCTAGACTGTCAGCCCAACCTTCCCTGCTATCTGGAACGACAAATGTTGATATCTTGTCTCCGGTCTGCATCATAATCTGTGGAAACTTCTCGACGTTGGCACTCTCTACTGACCAACCGGCGCCGGTACCGCACATAGATATGTACATAATCTCTGCCAAGTCTTGGAATGACTCTGGTGCAATGAATGAACAGTTGTATGCGCAGATATTTGTATTTTGCGCTGGCTTACCAGCAAACTGGAATAGACGCATAGAAGGCATCGCCCATTGTTTCAAAATATATTCACGAATCTCTTTGTATTCAGAGTCCTTGAGTTTGTTGCCAAGATTTTCGCGCATGAATGTGACATAACGATCAACCGTTTCTATATATGTCTCACGGCGAGACTCTGCATCTATCCAACGAGAATAAGAACGATAGTAGACAAATTCTCCAAGTGCGTTCCTGAAAGATTTTTGGGACTCGGTTGCAAGCTTGCGGACATGCGCCGGTATCTCTGTGCCCTGCGCACGGATCTTCGACCTCTCTTCACGGTAGATAACATAATGCTTAGCAGTCTTCACATAATCAGCACGCATCAGTTCCGCCTCGGCGATATCCTGAATACCTTCAACTGTCGGCACGAAGTTGACGAACTTCTTCTTTATGCGGATGAGTTCAGCAAATACCTGTCCAGCGACCATCTTGGCCTCCTCCAATGATCCCTCACCGACGGAATTGAATCCCTTCAGTATAGCGTTCGTGACCTTCTCTATATCAAACGGAACTGTTCGACCATCTCTCTTAATAATTGTGGGAATCGTCGGCGATTTAACCGCAGCCGATGCGGCTTTTTTCTTTTTTGGCATATGCTAGCGTCTGTTATGTAGGCGGTACACAACAGGCGTTGTTAATTTAATAAACTACTGCTAATAAAATGTTCTATTACTGTTCATTGTAACCCATTTACGCATAGCGTCAAAGCTTTTTATGTCAAAAATCTAGTACATAAACGCGAGTCTTTTATCGTCAACATAAAAATCGGATTTGTGAAGAGCTATAGTGAAAAAAGACAGTGTTTACGGCGTCTGTGAGAATGTTTTTCATAAGCATTTTCCAAGATGACAAAATTGTCGTATAGATTTTCGGAAAAATCGACTCAAATCTGATGAAGAATGCCAAGTTATCCACAGAAAAATTATGCGTTGATTACAAATCTGTTTTATTTAGATCGAATTGTAATCTAGTACCAGCTTTTATTCCAAGCTTTTTTGATACGCCAGCATTTATTTCCAAGACATAAAGAACTGGCTTACCAGATGAAAATGTTTTCGGAAAAGTGCTTGTAGCAATATTGTCAGCGACACCTACAACTGTCTTATTCTCATCTATCCAGATCATATCTAGTGGAATTTTCATATCCTTCATCCAAAAATTCGGAATATCAGGAAAACTGAAGACAAATAACATACCTTCATCATCACCGAGTGAATCCACACCGCCGAGTCCTCTATCGCGAGTCGTTTCATTGTCGGCTATAGCGACACGGATCGAAGAAGATGCTGTGCGAATCGTGATTGATGGTGTCAGCACAATAGTCGAAGTAGAGAGACTGGTAGTAGAAGTTGCAACAGCCGGCATATTTTCATCCATGTATTTTTGAAATGATGGCAGACTACCTTCATCTATCATCTTATTTGCCATAAAGACGAGGACGAACAATCCTATTATGGAAAAAATAAAATAGGTCAGGATGTTACTAGATTTCATAGACCAATTTTAGCACAAAGTAAGAGTGTTCCTGAAAAGTAGTGCGTGTGTGGGGCTAGTCACAACCCTTGCTAAATAACAGATTTTCTGGTATAAGTTAAAACAGTTGTTGCAGTGAGGGAGAACAAAATGTTAGAGAACTTTTACAAAGAAAGGCAAATATGCCCGAACAAAAACAGAACAAAGTGAATGAGTTGTTGTGTGGATACAATGACCCAATCAAGCAGTTGAATACCTGGCAAAAGACATTGGCACCAATGGTGCCGGAAAAATCAAAAAATGAAGTCGGAAATGCTTTCGAGCAGACCCGAAAATACATCGTTGATGTCTTGCCAAAACTAGCGATACCAGCCGATTATGACAAAGTTGTCGTGGCCCCTAAGCCATCATTGATCGGTAGTCTCGCTGAGTTCAATACGACCAGTCGGAAGCTTGCGAAGATTATATTCGGTCGTGAAGAGAGCTTCCATCAGTATTGCAGGTGTGTACGGTTTGTGAATGACCGCCTTCGTGATGTGATTGGTGGTCGTGGCGGCATCGGTATGCACAATCATCTCATAGGCGATGCGTTCGTATTAACCGAAGAAGTACGCAATGCTGAAAGAGAAAAACCGTTCTACAAGTCACTGGAGTTGAGAGAGAAATCAAAACAAGGACTGGAAAGAATATCCGGCTTGCAACCAGGAGCATGCATGGTTATACCGATAGATATAAGGAAAAGGAGTGGTGTCTGTCAACCAATCGAGATCATCGACAAAGTTGCAGCAGACGCATTCTATCTCCCAATGTACATCGGAGGATGCTGGGTCTGGGGTAAGCTTATGACTGAAGGTGCTCTGGAGTCGCTTGCTGTATTGGAGGAAGATTTCTCATTCCAGATGGACTTCCTCGGCGATAGTTATGCCGGAATAATCGATAAGGAACCCACCAGTAGTGAGAGAAATGCAACCCAGTTTACCTGGGACTCGTATCAACTCAAAGCTGGAGCGCTCCGGGAACGAAGACTATGGATAGATAGAGCTCAGCAACTCTATCCAGCCATCGGGTACATACCACCAGGTGGCACTTAGGTTTAATGTCAAAAAAGGAGAACATCGAATGCGCGTGGCGGGACAACAATCCCCGCCACGCCATTTATTTTATCCGAAAATTCGATCGAGACTACCACAATGGCAAAAGTCGAAACATACGCAGCAAGAATGTCGCGACAAAATGATACCAGTGCAAAACAGACCTACCAGCAGGATCGAAGAGTACCGCATCTTTTTTCCATTCATTTATAATATCTGCCAACTCTTTCACTGTATTCGTTTCATTGAAGAAAACTCCTGATTCGATATTCCACTCAAATGAAATAAAATCAAGATTCTGCGAACCGATAACAGCACTCTCATCATCGATGAGCATAGCCTTGGCATGATTCATCCCTGGCGCAAAGAAACACTTGGCACCAAGTGAAGAGAAAAATGAAGCAAAAGAACGATTCAGGATATTTGCTGAACGATGATCGGAGGCATCTGGCATAAGTATTTCCACTGATACCCCACGTAACAAAGCTTGATGCAAGTTTGCGGTCAGCCAACGTGGTGGCAAAAGATACGGTGTCACAATAACAATTTTCTTCTTGGCGGAGCCTACGTGTTCCGTATAATATTTTCGCATATTATGTTCACGCTTCCCTATTCCACGCTCCACAAACCAAAGCCTGGTTCTCTTGATCGGAGATATGTATTCGAAATTTTTGAAAAATGATCCGTCGCGGCCGTTACATTGGCGATACATAGTGGCAAATGAACTAAGCATATTCCTAACTGCGCGCCCAGTGACTCTGATTTGTAGATCTTTCCAAAAAGCAAAGTGATTCTTTATATTCACGCCACCGACAAAAGCGACTCGTTCATCTACGATAAGCATCTTTCTGTGTAAGCGCTTGAACCATAGGCTGAAGAAGAGAACTTCGACACCGGCATTGCGTAGACTCAAGATAACATCATGGCCAAGAGACTTACTACCAATCATATCCAAGATGACTACGACGCGCACTCCAGCACGAGCTTTATCCTCCAAAGCTGAAAGGAAATCATATTTCGATGTATCATTTTCAAAAATGAACATCTCCAGAAAAATGTTCTTGTTGGCACTATATATAGCATTTAACATCCCAGCCCAAGCTTTCTTCGAGGTGGTGTATATGTGATATTTCATTTATCCATTATGATACCACAGTAAATATCAATCCAAAGATGATTTTATGTCTTTGATTATTTCATCAAGTTTATAGTCGCTTTTAACATAATATTTACTTACACCCAATTTTACATAAGAACTTATTATTTGATTACCGTCAGAGTTTGAGACGACGAATATAGGGATCTTTTTCCAACGGCCACCATTGGCTCTAAATTTCTTGACCAGTTCTAGGCCATTTTCTTTGCCTATAAGATTGTGATCTAACCAGATAGCATCTACATTTTCTAGATCATCTAGATAATCGAGCGCCCGTTTGATACTCATAGCACTGATGATACCCAATTCCTCCTTTTCCAGATTTGCATTGAATACCTGATCAACACTACGAGCAGTGATAACACCAAATCCGTTCTTTTCAAGTTTGGTATTGATAGCCTCAAGTAGTGGTCTCTCGTCTTCTATAACTAGAATTGTCTTTTTCTTTTGCTGTTTTTTCATAAAAATTTGGTTAATTTATTTACTTTACTAAAGTCTTCGGTATTC
>Ga0194052_1001180_pt1 | contig 15443 bp, 12 predicted proteins | sample SepL226m_MetaG_FD_160117 | JGI IMG/M metagenome (GOLD analysis project Ga0194052, IMG submission 160117) | Anoxic zone freshwater microbial communities from boreal shield lake in IISD Experimental Lakes Area, Ontario, Canada - Sep2016-L227-6m | ecosystem: Environmental > Aquatic > Freshwater >... | reverse complement strand
CTCCATCCCTCTCCAAGTCCAAGGGCCACGGTAAAAAGTCCTTCCGGTGTCATAGGATGACAATCCTACCCCTCATACCTTCCCTGCCTCAATCCTTCCTACCCACTCAAAATAGCGAGGAGCCAAAAATCGACACGGCCCTGTCAACATCGGCCTTGGTGATATTCAGCGGCGGGAGCAACCGTATTGTCCGCTCCCCAGAGGGAATCACCAGCATGCCTTCTCCCATCAGTTCCTTGGTCATCCTGAGAGCTGGGGTCGAGCTATCACCCTCTTTTGCCGGCAGGTCGTTGAGTTCGATACCAAGCATCAGTCCGATTCCCTTCACCTGACGGATCGCGGCAAGATCAAGAGCCTCCAACGATGATCTGAGATAGACCCCCATCGTCCGGGCATTCTCAAGAAGCCCTTCCTGTTCAATGCTAGAAAGTACGGTCAACCCCACAGTCGAGCAGAGCGGTGATCCGCCATAAGTCGTTCCGTGCGTTCCGGGCCCGAGCAGATTGCAGAGTGGCCCTCGATCCACGCCTTCATCATTCAGTCCGGCATCGCGCTCACCCACCCAGAAGGCACCGAGCGGATAGCCGTTGGCAATTCCCTTGGCCCAACTCACCGCATCCGGCTCCACTCCTTGCGACACGATACTGCGCCATGCACACCAGTCTCCCGTCCTGCCAAGTCCGCATTGGATCTCATCAAAAAAGAGCAGCAGGTTATGGCGGTCGCAAAGCGTTCGTACTCCCCGAAGAAAATCCTTCGTGGCGGGATTGATACCCCCCTCCCCCTGAATCGGCTCCAGTAGGATCGCCGCAGTCGTCGGGGTGATGGCAGCTTCCAAGACTGCAAGATCATTGAAGGGAACATGGGTGAATCCTTCGACCAGCGGAGCGAAGCCGATCTTTACTTTCTCCTGTGCCGTGGCACTGATGCCGCCCAGGGTGCGGCCATGGAAAGAATTGGCGAAGGTAATGATCCCGTACCGCCCGGTCGGCGCACCAAATTTCCGCGCCAGCTTGTAGAGACCCTCGTTGGCCTCCGCACCGCTGTTGCAGAAGAAGACTTTTCCTCCAAGCCCGACGATCTCAACGATCTTGCGGGCGAGTTCGGCCTGGGGACGGTTTCGGTAGAGGTTGGAAATATGAATGAGTGTGGCCGCTTGATCGGCAATGGCCTTCGTTACCGCAGGGTGAGAATGCCCGAGCGAGCAGACTGCAATGCCCGCTCCGAAGTCGAGATACTCTTTTCCTTTCTCATCCCAGACACGCGCCCCCTCACCACGCACCAGTTCCAAATCAAATCGGCCGTATGTCGGGATGACAAAATCGTGGAAGAGTTCGGTGGTGGTGGGAGTGGTCATCATGGAAAGGTTAAAGTCTGAAGGTTAAAGTCTGAAGGCTAAACGAAAAGTAATGCGGATGGCTCCCCTCCGAATCATGCGGGCGTTGAGTCATTCACGGAAGGTCTCTTCGAGAAGATTCCTAAACTCGTCCTCTGAGAGGATCGTCACGCCGAGTTTCCGAGCTTTTTCCAGCTTGCTGCCGGCTTCCTCACCCGCCAGCAGGTAGGTCGTCTTGGCACTCACAGAGCCAGAGACCTTACCCCCATGCCCCCGGATGATCTCCGCCGCCTCTTCACGGGGAATCGAGAGGGTTCCGGTCAGCACCCATATCGTTCCGAGCAACTTGGAGCCGTATGATGTCGCAATTTCCACAGGATCGCGTTCTCCAAAATTCAATCCCCGATCCCGCAGTTTCCCAATCAACTCCATGACCGCAGGATCGCGGAACCATGCCTGGATGGCATCGGCCATAATTTCTCCGATTTCGTTCACGGCGCAGAGTTCCTCAACAGAAGCACCCGCCAGGCGATCCAGCGTCATAAATGCCGCGGCCAATGTGCGTGCCGCCGTCACACCCACATGGGGAATGCCAAGCCCGGCAAGCAGTCTCCAAAGTGGTCTCTCTTTACTTTCTAATATGGCAGTAAGCAGGTTCTCCACGCTTTTTTCCCCCATGCGTTCAAGTGGCAGTAGCTCTTCTACCGTGAGGATGTAGAGGTCGGAAATATCACTCAGCAATCCCGCCTCGATGAGCTGCGCCACAACTGCCTCCCCCAGTCCGGCGATGTCCATCGCATTACGACTGGCAAAATATTCTATCCTGCGTCGCATCTGGGCAGGGCATCCAGGGTTTCCACACCGCACGGCCACTTCTCCCTCAACACGGCTGACAGGAGCACTGCAAACAGGGCAATCGAGGGGCATGAGAAAGGGGCGTTCCGAGCCATCGCGTTCGGCCACGAGCACGGTTGCGATCGCGGGAATGACATCACCTGCCTTCTCCACCAGCACCCAATCCCCGATACGGAGATCCTTGCGGGCAATCTCCTCCTCATTGTGCAGTGTCGCCCTGGCCACGGTGCTCCCGGCCACAAGAACAGGCTCGAGTTCGGCCACTGGCGTCAGGACTCCACTGCGCCCCACCTGCACGGTGATGTCGAGCAGGCGGGTGCGAGCCTGTTCTGGTTCGTATTTGTAGGCGATGGCCCATCGGGGAGCTTTGCTAGTGGAGCCAAGTTGTTGATGCAGCCCCAGTTGATCAACCTTGATGACAGCCCCGTCGGTTTCAAACGGGAGATCGTGCCGAATCTCACCCAACTCGCGGATGGCCTCCATGACCTGCGTCGCATTCCTGGCTTTCCAGAGCCTACAACTGGTCGGAAGGCCCCATGACTGCAGGGATTCTACAAGTGCCTGCTGCGTGGATGGCAGGCTCTCCTTCGGCTTATACCCGCCGAATCCGTAAAAAACCCCCGAGAGCCCGCGCTCCGCCACAATGTTCGGATCGAGCTGCTTGAGCGATCCGGCGGCGGCGTTACGGGGATTGGCAAATACCGTCAGGCCCTGCTCATCGCGTTCAGCATTGATCCGGACGAATGTCTCCTTGGGAAGGTAGATCTCGCCACGCACTTCCAGTACGGTGGGGAAATCTCCGCGAAGCGTCTGGGGTATCGTATGAATTGTTCGGATGTTGCGCGTGACTTCGTCCCCCGTCATGCCGTCGCCACGGGTGGCGGCACGCACAAGTCGCCCTTTTTCATAGAGGAGGGCTATAGCTACCCCATCCACCTTCGGCTCGATCGTCAGCAGGATCTCTTCCCCGGGAAGCAGTCGGTGCAAACGGGCAACGAATTCCCCAATCTCTTCGGAGGAGTATGTATTGTCGAGACTCTGCATCGGCACCATGTGCTGGACCTGTTCAAAGGCACCCTGCGGTCTCCCATGCTTGCCCCCCACCCTCTGCGTCGGGGAGTCTGCGACAACAAGCTCAGGATGGGCCCGCTCCAGATCAACCAGTTCCCGATAGAGTGCATCATACTCACGATCCGTGATCTCCGGTTTCGCCTGATCGTAGTAGAGACGGTCGTGATGCGCGATCCGGCGGCGAAGTTCCCCGATCCTTTCTTGATCAGGAGCGTCTGGGGGAAAGAGTTCTTCTGTGGTCATCGTGTATCAAGGGAAATGCTGCCCTAGGCAAGAGATGGTCTTTTTTTACCTCACTGGCGATCTTTGAGCAGCAAAAACGATCCAGAGGGGAAAGTTCCCTAAAAAATTGTTTTTTGAGAATTGGCACGATGTGTGCTTTATCAAAGTTGGTTTGTGGTTGCAGCCCGGTCGTTAAGACTTTCGAGATTCTCGGGGGGGAAAGCTCGGAAATTCCGACCGGGCTGCTCTTTTTAAGATGCATTCCGGCATGGATGATTCAGGATCGAATGATTTTCCCCGCAAAAGTGAGTATTCCTCAACATATCCTCGACAGGCTTGGCCCGAAGCATGCGGCTCGACGCCTCGAACTTGAGGAACAACTGAAAACAAGGCAGATCGGCCATGGGCAGGGTATCTTCTCAGTCGACCGCTATCTTTCAGTGAACAAAATTGTCCGGCTTGGACTAGGCCTCTCCGGCCTCAGCAAGCGCGGCGAGGCGAATATCTTTAGGATGGATCTGGTAGAGAATGAGATTGTTCTGCCAGATCTGCCCGAAGCCTTTGAGGGATTCCGCATTCTGCAACTCAGTGACCTGCACTGCGATATTCACCCGGAGCTGATGGAAGTAATCCGAACATCCATGGAGGGTGTTGCACATGATGCCGTTGTCCTCACCGGCGATTATCATAATGAGATCATCATGCCGATTGATGATTCGCTGGAGGCCATGCGACAGTTCATTCCTCACCTGCATCCGTTGCGTTTTGCCATACTGGGCAATCACGACTATCTCGCCAAAGTGGCCCTCTTTGAGGAATGCGGGCTACCGGTCTTGCTCAATGAGTCCCTCCCTATCGAGCGCACAGGAATCAATGGTAAGGAGAGAATCTGGATCTGCGGTGTAGATGATGCTCATTTCTTCCGCACGCATGATCTTGTTGCCGCGAGGGCAGGCATTCCCAGCGGGAAGATCACCATTCTTCTCTCCCACACACCCGAGACACACCGCGAGGCCGCCGTACTGGGATACCATGTGCATCTGAGCGGTCATACCCACGGGGGACAGATCTGCCTGCCGGGCGGTATCGCTGTCGTCAACAATGCCCCCGGATGCCGGAGGGAACATATAGCAGGGCCGTGGCGCGAGGGGCAAATGATCGGCTACACATCAAGAGGCACAGGTGCTGCGGGAGTACCTGCAAGATTCAACTGCCCTCCTGAAATGACACTGCACACCCTGACGCGGGGCATTTAGAACTCTTCAAGCAATTCTGTAGCCTTTATTTAACGGCGACATGGTGCCGATTGGCGGTGTCTCATCGCTCGGGCTTGCAGCGTATTGTCAACAGTCGATTCGCCTGCTCCTTGCTACGCGACCACATGGCGCTCGCAAATTGATGGCCAGAATATTAACTAAAACGCTCTAAAATAATCCAGCTGGTCTGTCTCCATACTTTTTCTATAATTTCACTCTCCCCATGAAATACCAGCAGCTCTTTCTGATGGCTCTTGCCGCGACTCTTGTCTCCACCGTTGCTCAGGATGCACCAATCAATACGAATTCCATCCTGAAGGAGCTTGATCAGGTGGATGCCAATGCCAAAAATCAGGTCTCCTCCCGACGCAGCGCCTCTCTCTCCAAGATCCAGTCGGCCAGCAGCTCCACTTCATCAGCTGTGGAACTCTACCTCCAGGCGCTGGATGCCACCAAATACGGCGACAAGCATTCTGATTTTGTTGAATGGCGGCAAAAGAATGCGGAGTTTCTCCGCAGTAACCAGTTTCAGACTGCCGCCCAGTTGCAACTGCGATACCTTCTGCTGGCCTTGCAGCGCTCGGAGCAGAATGACGCCTTTGCGCAGATCCCTCTCTGCATGGCCTACCTCAATGATCTGTCGGTCGCGACCACCGGCCAATTTTCCCAGAATCAGAAGGCTCCCAAGACCACAAGTTCTGCCTCGATAGATAAGGCGGTCCAGGAGGCCAACAGCCTGATCAAGCAATCCCTGAACGATACGGCCGTCGTCAAATGGCTTGAAATCGATGATCTACTTCCCGATGGCAAGGACTTCGCATCCTCACCGGGGAATTATGAAACGATCATCGAGAAAAATATCCGTGTGCCCATGCGTACCAAAAATGATCCGCGGCTCCCCGGCACTTGGGATCTACAGATGAAGTTCATCGCCGATGTCGCAACCTCCACCGGAAGCCAGCAACAGGCTGATGATTTTAATAAAAACCGCCTCCCTGATTTTCTTTTCAAAAAGGCACAGGACACAGCCTTGATAGGTCACCCCAACCGAGCCATCGGAGATATTATGGCCTTGATCCATCGTTATCCTAGCAATCCCGATGTGAGGGACTGGGTGAAGGCTGCCCGGGATCTTCTGCCAAAGGTGACCCCGCCTCCCACGGCACCAACTCCCGCCCCAGCAGCGACAAACTCGCCGATGACTTCAGTGCAGCCTACAAACGCTCCAAGCACCCCGACCTCCACGGCACCTAATCAGCCAGTGCCTACAAATCCTTAGAGCGGTTTGAGTAATTCTATTGGCTTTCTTTGGCGTCATCGCATCGCACGGATAAGAAGCGAATTGACTACAGCCTCTTCGCTTGCTCCTTGGTATCCGAGCAGATGGCGCTAGCAAATCGATGGCCTCAATATTACTTGAACCAGTCTAGTTGGGGATTTTCTCCCCTCGAATCAGATCCTCCCAGGTCTGGCGCTCTCGGACGACGATCGACCTTTCGCCATCGACGAGCACCTCCGGCAAAAGAGGGCGGGAGTTATAAGTCGAGGCCATCACAAATCCGTATGCTCCCGCACTCATCAGTGCTATACGATCCCCCGGTGCAAGCACGGGAATCTCACGATCCTGGGCAAAGAAATCGCCACTCTCGCAGACTGGACCCACAACATCGACCTTTTCCAGTTGATCCGTCTTGGGTGCGATCAAAGGCTCGATCTCATGATGCCCCTCGTAGAGGGCGGGTCGTATCAAATCATTCATCCCGGCATCGACGACGACGAAATTCTTGGTCGGTGTTGACTTGCGGTAGAGCACGGTGGAAAGCAGCACGCCAGCATTGCCGACGATGAAACGGCCCGGCTCGAAAAGAATGCGTAGTCCGAGCGCCTTGAGCGGCTCGATCACTTCAGCGCCATAGTCTTCGGGTGTGATACGGTCGGATTGTGCTCCGCTTTTCCACCAAGAGGGATCACCGCTGGCGAGTGCATCGTGATAGACGATGCCGACACCGCCACCGATACTGAAGAACTCCAGTCCGTAGGCGGTCTTCAACTCCTCCACGAGCGGCATGAGCTTGCGGATTGCCTCGGCAAACGGAGGAGCCTTCAGAATCTGCGAACCAATATGGGTCTGGAGTCCCCTTATCCTAAGATTGGGGAGAGCGGAGGCACGGGCATAGACACTGGCCGCACGGTCGAGACCAATCCCGAATTTGTTCTTGCTCTTGCCAGTCGAGATATACTTGTGTGTCGGAGCATCGACATCGGGGTTGACACGGATCGCGATGGGAGCGATCAGACCGGCGTTGCCAGCAACCTCGTTGATGCGCTCCAACTCCTCCTCTGACTCGACATTGAAGCTGTAGATCCCTTGGCGTAGCGCGTAGTCGATTTCCTCGGCAGTCTTGCCTACCCCGGCAAAGGTGCATCGATCCGCCCGACCACCTGCCTTGAGCACGCGGAAGAGCTCTCCTCCTGAGACGATGTCAAAACCGGCCCCTTCCTGGGCAAGAAGATTGAGTACGGAGAGATTGCTGTTGGCCTTCATCGCATAGCAGATCATCCGATCTGCGAGCGGAGTGAGCGCGGCATCAAGGCGACGAAAATTTCCGCGAATCGTTTCTGCGGAATAGACATAGACTGGTGTCCCCACCGCGGAGGCAATCTCATTAAGATCGACATCCTCACACTTCAGCGATCCGTCTATATATCGAAAGGAATGCATTAGGCGGAGAAGGATAAATGAAAAATTTAAAAAAAGAAGAGAACAGTGACTTGATTCCAACCTCCAAGCCAATCAACACAAGAATTCTCGGCCGTGCCTGAGTGATATTAATTCAGAAATTTTGAACCAGATGATTGGTTTTTCTTCGGATCGGACATTCAGAGTAAGATAGTTCGTCGAGTTTACTCTGCTGCGTCCCTGCCCAAGTGCAGCACTTCTATAATGGCAGGTAACGCACAGTCACTGCTTCATCAACAATTCAGGCGCTCCCTCATGCTTTTCGCCAAAAGTCTTCAAGTCAATGGATACCTTCTGGAACCAGGCCGCCGACCCGCCGGTTTTAAGCCATTCAGCTACTTTGGGATATTTCTCCGATTGGCTCCTCGAAAGCTTGGCAATATTTCGTTTTATCTGACGCGGCACCTCCAGATATCGGCCATCAATGACCTTGGCACTATCGGCCCGGCAGTCATGATCAAATACTTTTTTACCACTCTTCAGATCAAAGATTTTTAAGACTCTGTCAGGACTCGTCCCGCAATCTACGAGCAAGGCATCCTCTGCAAGACCGTAAAAATAATCAGCCTCATCTTGTTTCCTTAAAGAAAAGATTACAGGTAGATCTTTCCACGTCTCTGGAGCATTTATTTTTAAGCTAGGCGCTCGATGGTAGACCATAATGTCGGAACCGACAGCTTCATGATCTACCGTGACCACCAGATACTCTGGATAGAGAAATACGGTTTTCCCCTTTGGCACCCGTGAAACCTCCGGTCTATGGGTGCCAAGGAGAAGGTCATCAGGACCTTGTTGGGCATGAAGAGTCAGGACAGTGAAAAAGAGGCAGAGTACGGTGATATAGAGTTTCATGTTCGGGCTGTTTTGTCTTGCGACACACTTCCACAGAAAGGTCACTCAACGATTTTAAGAAGGAGATTATGCAGACTTGCGCCTTGACCCTTTTACGGACTCAAAAGGGAAAATTCTAAAAGTTTGGAGCGTGTAATCAGTACGAAACTAGCACATGAAGAATTGCCCTTTTCGCACATCAGACTCGCGCAGTATGACATCACCTAATCAAGGAACCTGTTTACTGCCCCTCGATAAAACCCAAAGCTTGTTCAAGAGAATCTCCGGAACAAATCTGATGTCCCATGGTGGGCACATCGAGAAGCTTGGCTCGAAATCCATTTTTAAGGAAACCACCGTTGTAGAGATCAAGGATGTAGTCGTGCCTGAAATCCTTTGGACCGGTGACGAAGACGAACTTGACGCGCCCACGCGCCAATTGCGGTGATGCGACGGGCCAGAGACCGTACGGAATGCCCTTGTCCCGTCCCTCATTTTTTTTTAGATCCTCGGCGGTGACTGCCACATGGGGCACGGGTTCGTAGAAGTCGCAGCCGCAGCTTTGAACTGTTCCCCGGAACACTTGAGGAAAGCTAAATCCGAGTTGTCCGGCCACTCTCGCGCCACCTGATATACCCGCCGAATAAATCCGTGAGGGTTCGATGCTGGGATAATACTTGAGCATCATATCGACGGAAAGGAGGGCCATTCCCTTGCGTCGCTCATCATGTATATGGTTATCGACTCCTTGGGGGGCGATGAAAAAGAGATTCCTCTTGTTGAGAATGTCAATCCACCCACTTGGCACCCCCGTTTCGTCATCGGGCTTCGCCGAAATGAAGACGATCAGACCATATTTTGTGTTCTTATCATCAGGGCGGTATCCTTTAGGCACAAAGATGAAAAACTTCTCTGCTTGCTGATCTACCCTGAAGTTTTTTGCCGGCAAAGGTTCGGGACACTGAACCAGATGACCAGTCCCAGTTGCAATGGCTGGAGGCTTGCCGGGTTGCCAGACCGGTGTGGGGGCAGGCTCCTGTGCAACAGCGGCAACGACACTCAAGATGATGATAAGGAATTTAGTTAACTTCATCGTGGGGGGAGAATCGGAAGCAAGTCTTGAGGTATCTGGATTCGAAACTTGAACATTTCTCAGAGCACAACAGCAACTTTTCGTTGAAAAGAACAACATCAAATCAGGGGAGGAGCATTCAATTCCCCCGTTTGTGAGACTCCATTCCATACAAGATTCTTACTATCAATTAGTTGTAGCGAGCTAAGCAATTCAGAAGCTGCGCCTAGACAAGTGTTTGTGGGGCTCTACGGGCCGTGTTGACTTTTCCTGACACTTTCCTGACAAAATTCGTAACGAGGAAAAAACTGCGTCGCGTTGGCTTTATTTGACTCCCAAAAGTCAGGATACGACGCTACATACTCTTTTTGGCAGCGGTTTTCTTTTGTCCAAATGAATTTCGGTAAGATCTAGGATTGATTTTAAGTTCTGATCGGAAGTCACGGCTCATGCTTGTTGGATCTGTGAAACCGCACTCCCTAGCGATAATTGATAATGATTTTGTTGTGGTTCGAAGCTTTTTGCAGGCGGCATGCAGGCGGACCTTTTTAACATATTTTAGCGGAGAAATGCCGAAGGTACTTCTGAAGAGACGCTCCACCGTACTAGCGGAGATGGCTCCAAGCGAGGCCATTTCCTGAACAGAGATTTTCTGAGAATAGGAATTCCCGATCTGGTCGACGATCTTGTGGACAACCGGGTTTTCCCTATATAACTCGTCAGAATCCTCAGTTTTCCTGATCACACCAGCCAAGCCTATGATTTTTCCAGAGTTCCCGTAGAGCGGGATTTTGGTAGTTGTGAGCCAATCAAGCGAGTTCTGTGCCGGGACCAGTTCCACTTTTTGAATGATGGGTTTGCCGGTGCGCAGGACGTACAGGTCATCTTTGACAAAGGCATCCGCTATGAAGTGGGGTGTGAAGTCATGATCTGTTTTACCAATGAGTGCATTTACATTCGCCGCGCCCATCTGAAGGGCGAATCCCTCGCTTGCCGCAACAAACCGTCCCTTGCTGTCCTTGATAAAAAGATGCGCGTTTGGAACAGCTTCAAACAACGCCTCAAGAAACTGACCAGGCCTCAGATCCTTAAAGAACTGGTCAAAAGATTCGGTTGGAGGGTATGGGGTAGGGGTCAAGTTAAACTATGGAAGCTGTGTCCATCGTGCGTTGTTTCTGGAACTTTCAATCGCAGCCTCGATGAAGGCCATGCCTCGGATGCCATCCTCGATCTTGGGATAGTCTAGAGAAACATCATCGGGTGTTCTCCCCTCGATGACTGCGCGGAGATGGTTGGCGAAGTTACGGTATATGTTGGCGAAAGCTTCTATATATCCCTCGGGATGAGCGGGTGGAGTCCTGGTGTTGGCCGCCGCTGCTGATCCGAGGTAGCTCATGCCAGTGCGCCAGACTTCAGTAGGTTTGTCCGACCATTTAACAAGAAGCGTATTGGGTTCCTTCTGATGCCACTCGAGACCACCAATCTCACCGTAAACTCGGATGTTGAGATTGTTCTCTTCACCGACCGAGATCTGCGATGCATGAAGCACCCCCTTTGCACCGTTTTCAAATCGAAGAAGTATGTTGGCATCGTCGTCCAATGCACGCCCTTTAACGAACGTAGTTAGATCTGCTGCAAGCTCCTTGATTTTGAGACCAGTGACATACTCGACAAGGTTCTCGGCATGGGTACCGATATCTCCGATGCACCCGCCTGCGCCTGATCGCTTGGGATCCGTACGCCAAGCGGCCTGTTTCTGCCCGGTTTCTTCAAGACGGGTGGAAAGCCAGCCCTGAGGGTACTCGACCACTACCTTTCGGATTTTTCCAAGTCGTCCGCTGAGTACAAGCTCGCGAGCCTCTTTGACGAGAGGGTATCCGGTGTAGTTGTGAGTAAGTCCATATAGGAGGCCGGTTCGAGCGATGATGGTAGCAAGTTCCGTGGCCTCTTTCAGATCGAAGGTGGCGGGTTTGTCTGAAATGACCGAAAACCCATGCTCCAATGCACATTTAGCAGCGGGGTAGTGGATATGGTTTGGGGTAACGATGGAGACAAAATCCATTCTTTCGTCTGCAGGGAGCAAAACTTCACCTTTCATCATCTCTTCGAAAGAGCCGTAGCAACGCCCGGGTGGAAGAAAGAGGTCTTTCCCAGAGTCAAGGGAACGCTGGGGATCACTACTAAAAGCGCCACAGACCAGCTCTAACTGTCCGTCTAGGTTGGCAGCCATGCGGTGTACGGCACCGATAAAGGCCCCGTGCCCTCCTCCGACCATACCCATGCGAATCTTTCGCTTTACCAATTCCTTACTCATTTGCTTGATTTGTCAAAAGCCGCGTCGAAGGCGACTGCGCTGGGAGTGAAGTCCAGCTTGCGGACAAAGGATGATGATTCCGTAGCACCATGCACTCTTTCCATGCGACCATCTTCCCACTCGACTGAGAGCGGGCCGTCGTAGCCGATGTCGTTAAGAGCCACGATAACGTCCTCGAAGCGAATGTCTCCGCGACCGGTGGAGCGGAAGTCCCAATAACGACGGGCATCACCGAAGCTTGAATGACCGCCAAAGACTCCAATTGTGCCGTCCCCATGCCCCCACCAAACATCTTTTATGTGGCAATGGAAGATGCGGTTGCCAAAGTTGCGGATGAATTTTACATAATCTACACCCTGATAACCAAGATGAGAGGGGTCGTAGTTAAAACCGAAACGGGGATGATCCTTGAGCGCTGCTAAAGCGCGCTCGGCGGAAGCAATATCAAAGGCGATCTCGCCAGGGTGCACTTCAAGCGCGAAATTTACATTCTCTTTGTTGAAAGCGTCTAAAATGGGAGTCCATCGACAGGAAAAATCATCAAATCCCTTTTGCCAATACTCCTGTGAAGTAGGTGGAAAAGCATAGATTGAATGCCAGATGGAAGAACCAGTGAAGCCGTTGACTGTTACGGGATGAGGGGTCTCGGAAAACCCAGGCTTACGGTCAAAAAAAGCCCTAGCAGCACGAGCTGTCAGGATCATACGTTCTGCAGCTCGCTTCCTTACACCCTCAGGGGTGCCATCACCCCAGATTTCTGATGGTAGGATGGATTGGTGACGTTCGTCGATTAGATCACAGACGGCTTGACCGACAAGATGGCTCGAAATTGCAAAACAGGTAAGACCGCTCTTTGAGAGCAAAGTCCAGAGATCATCGCAGTACTGTGTGGAGGATGCAGCCAATTCGACATCAAAATGATCGCCCCAACATGCCAACTCTAAACCATCATATCCCATTTTTTTTGCAAGAGGTGCAAGTTCGGCCACAGGGAGGTCTGCCCATTGGCCAGTGAAGAGGGTTACGGGACGCGTCATGAGAATGGGGGCAAGGGGTGATAGTTATACGGAGAGTTCTGGATACCAAGAGGGAGAGGCCTCAGGCAATGAAGAAAAGATTTTTTATCATTTTTTATTTTGACAATAAATGACAAGTGCTTCAATGAAACAGATGACTTTTAAAAGCATGCTCAATATAAAAACGTGGAAGCATGTTTCTTAAATTTGCACTCCCCCTATGACAATATTTGACACATATCTTGATGCCTTTCGGATCGGCAGGCATCATCGCTTTCTGACCTGCGGCTTCATTCTTCTCGCAGGCACGGCTCGCATCGTTGGGCAACAAAATGAATCTTTGCCGACTCCAACAACCAATCCACCCTCTACAGCAAAGGAGGTAATGAAAGCGGCTATGGAGCCTGCAGGTAAATGGTTAGTGCACGATGACAAACGTCCGCAACCAAAAGTGGTTACCCCGGGAGCGTCATTCAGCCAGGGTGCTCCCCCCCCCTCCGACGCAGAAGTTCTTTTTGACGGACATGGACTAGCCAAGTGGGAGAACGAAAAGGGTGAAAATGCCGCGTGGCCGACACAGGAGAATACTATTACCTCCGCACATGCGGGAGGCATCCGTACGCATGAAAAATGGGCTGATTTCCAACTCCATGTCGAATGGGCTGCACCTAATCCCCCCGTTGGCAAGGCTCAGGGGCGTGGTAATAGCGGAATCCTGATAAACAACATGTATGAGATTCAAGTGCTTGACTCTTACCAAGAGCCAACCTATCCCGACGGCCAGGCCGCAGCGGTCTACGGCCAATCTCCCCCACTTGTGAATTCTACCAAGCCGCCTGGTGAATGGCAGACCTACGACATTCTCTTCGAGTCACCACGATGGAACGAACGGGGGGAACTCATCAAGAAGGCGGTGGTGACGGTGCTCCACAATGGTGTTGTTGTTCAGAACCATTACGAACTGATGGGCTGTACTGATGGTATTAACCCTGCTGTTCCCTTTCACTCCGCATCCAAATATCCAAAACCGCATGATCCTGAAGTTTTTATCCAACTTCAGGATCACAAAAGCGCTGTACGCTTCCGCAATATATGGATTCGTCCCATGCATCTTGGGGAGAATCTTTAGACCAGCACTCTATCTTTAACCGCACCTATAACCTCCAGCCTCCGCTTTTTCATAATGAATCGACGATCTTTCCTCCGAATGATGGCTCTTGCTTCAGGCTCGGCTGTGTGCCCCTCTTTGCTGCGGGCAAGCGAATCAATAGTATCACGGAAATCTCCTAACGACCGCATCACGCTCGCTCTCATCGGATGCGGTTCGCAGGGTCGTTCAGATATGGGCAACGCACTCAGCTCCGCGGATAACCGGCTTGGACAAGTACTCCGAATCCCTCCACGTCCAGAAACCACTAATCGACCCTGTCACAGGGATGCAGGACCCCGGTGGAGCGATGGTCGACGTGGTTCAAAAGGTCTATGGGTTGAGCAAATATCATCCAGTTCCACAGGCACTCCAGGATAAGTTTGCTCTTGAACCGCTTCTTCCCGCATTCCTTCTGAAGCCTTTCTATGTAATACTCGGCCCATCGCTTATTATTCTCGGCATTACACTGCTTCTGGGCATTGCAACCCGCATCTCCCTTTTTCTTCAGGGTATCCTCTACATCATACTCACCATCGGCTTGATGCTAATCAACCAAAATGACGGAGTCTCTTGGTTGGGCATTGCATCATCAAGATTAACTTCTCTACCGTCATGCGCTGAAGTGAAGCGTTCACCTTTTCCGATGTCACCTATAACTGGCCTTAACTTATTACTTACATTATTATTTGATGTTTTATTTTCATCTATTGCCCTATAAAAAATATCGTCAATTATTTTATAAACTGCATCTAAATCTTTTGTATAATACTCTGTTCCAAAAGCTGATTTATGAGTAAATCCAAATGCCCTTTTAATGAATGTTTTAATTGATTCAATTATTCTTTTGAATAACGGTCTATTCCTATCTGCTAAAAACTTTCTAAAATCAGGATTATTAAATGCATCTCCTATTATATTCCCTGATATTTCTTCTGATGTTTCAGACTTTAAATATCCTTTTCTTTCAAGCCTTTTTTGTTGATTTATCCAGTCATTTATTAGCGGCCTTAATCTTGTTTCTAGCCCAGAATAAAGTTTGGGATTCTCTAGTGAAAGAGTATGAGTCCATTCATGCCCAACAAGTGCAAAGATGGGATCGCTCCCATTTGCATTTAAAAATATAGTCTTGGGATTCTCAGGGTCAACAAATGCTTGATGAATCGGCTTATCGGATTCAACCCATACAATCTTTTTTCCCTGCGCCTTTTCGAACCATTTAGTAAATACTCTGACATCCCTGTTGCCGTGTATTTTATCCGCATCAGATGAGGGTTCAACTCTTCGAAAGTCTGGCTTGGTTCCGAAATCTCGCTCGTAGTTGCTTGATGCGCTGGCAACTTGTCTGTCAATTTCTGCGTCTCTTCCTGTTGCATCTTCAAATGAAAACAGATTTTTAGCAGAATAGGGAGAGTTATTTGTTGCCCTATCTCTGGATGGAATAAGCGCAAGCCTTCTTTCTCTTTCCCTGATACCCCAACCGAACAAAAGTTGAAAGGCTGAGTCCTTGATCGAAAGCCAGTTTTCTAGCCTTCTCGGTAAGGTCGCTTGGGAGTGAGATTGAAACGGGTTTTGCTCTCCGT
>Ga0194052_1001179_pt1 | contig 15446 bp, 9 predicted proteins | sample SepL226m_MetaG_FD_160117 | JGI IMG/M metagenome (GOLD analysis project Ga0194052, IMG submission 160117) | Anoxic zone freshwater microbial communities from boreal shield lake in IISD Experimental Lakes Area, Ontario, Canada - Sep2016-L227-6m | ecosystem: Environmental > Aquatic > Freshwater >... | reverse complement strand
TGGCATTCCGTCCCAGAAAGCAAAAGCATGACGGGGATCAATGGGATGGACGGGGATGCCTGCAAGTGCGTGGCCGAGGATCATCCCGGGAATCCCGGAAGATCCAAAAAAACAGCGGCGGACGGGAGCACTCGGGCCCGCGTCCACCGCTCCCCCGCCCTTCCCCCCCGGGAGGACGGATCAAGGTCCTAGGTGGGTGGCTCGGCTTTGGCCTGCAGCAAGGAGCTCTGGAGGCACAGGTGGGCGAGGAATCGGGTGGTCATGGTGCCTCATTCGAAGGGTGAGTAGCGTGAGCACTCGACCCCTGGGCGCGGGGTCTGCCAGGAGGGGGATAGGTGCCAAGGTCTCCGGGGTGTGCGGAGAAAACCCTATCAGAATTCAATGACTACAAAAATAATTTTTATGAATGTTTTTTCTAGTATTCGGCTATTTGATATCTGAAGGTTCTCTTTGTCAGAGAGCTCCCCCTCCAGGATCCTTGCGCCCCCGGCCCGGGCCAATGCAAGGCCAGTAGTGGCCGCCAGACGGGTTATCATCGATTGGAGCCTACCCATGCAGCCCCTCGATGGAATCAAGGTCGTCAACCTAGCCGTGAACCTGCCCGGCCCCGCCGCAGCCCAGCGCCTGAGCACCCTGGGAGCCGAAGTGGTCAAGGTGGAGCCGCCCCTGGGCGACCCCATGGCCACCTACTCCCTGCCCTGGTACCACGAGATGGCCGCAGGCCATCGGGTCCAGACCCTCGACCTCAAGACGCCGGAGGGCCGGGCCGAGTTCTTCGCCCTGCTTGAGGGCGCGGATGTGCTGCTCTCCGCCACCCGCCCCTCGGCCATGCGCCGGCTGGGCCTCGATCCCGAGACCCTGCAGGCAGCCTTCCCGCGGCTCTGCCAGGTGATGATCACCGGCTACCCGGCGCCGCGCGATGACGAGGCCGGCCACGACCTCACCTACCAGGCCTCCATGGGCCTGGTGGACCCGCCCCACATGCCGCGCACCCTGCTGTCGGACCTAGCCGGCGCCGATCGGGCCGTGGCGGCGGCGCTGCTGCTGCTCTACCAGCGCGAGCGGACCGGCCGCGGCGGCCACCAGGCCGTCTCCCTGGCCGAAGCCGTCACCAGCTTCGCCGACCCCGTGCGCCATGGCTGCACCCTGCCCGGGGCCATGCTGGGCGGGGGCGTCCCTGAATACCACATCTACCGCGCCACCGATGGCTGGGTGGCCGTGGCGGCCCTGGAACCCCACTTCAAGAAGCGGCTGGAGACCCTGCTGAAGGTCACCACCCCCGAGGGCTACCGCCGGGCCTTCGGCGGCGCCAGCACCAGCTTCTGGCAGGCCTGGGGCCAGGAACACGACGTCCCCATCGAGACCGTTAGCCCCGGCCCAACCTGAGTGCCCAGCCAGGTGGCATCAAGGCAAAGGGACAAAAGCAAACCACCAAGGGATCCTATTGCTTTTCGGGGCAATGTCTCAGTGCATGCCCGGGTCTTTCTCGCCGGCGCGGATGGGAATGTCGAGCTGGTTCTGCTTGGGCGGCAGGGGACAGGTGGCGAAGAGGGTGAAGGCGCAGGGCGGGTTCTCGGCCTTGTTGAAGTCGAGCACCACCTTGCCGTCCTTGGGCAGCTCGGCGTAGAGGAAACGCCCGGCGGGGTAGGTGTCCTTGGCACTGGTGGTGTCCCGGAAGATCAGGAACAGCTCCGTCCCCTCCAGCAGCGGCTCCAGCGTGCGCTCCTGGCCACCCACCTTGAAGCGGAGCAGCCCCGGCGCGGTCATGGGCTCCGTGGTGCCCAGCACCGTGGGAATGGCCCGGACCTGGGGCGTGGCGTAGGGCGTGTAGTCGGCCACCACGCGCAGGGCCGGGTCCACCGGATAGCGCGGCACGCCATGGAAGGCCTTGCGGGCGGGGTTCTCAGGGTCCTTGATGCGCACCGCGAAGCGATCCCCACGGCGAATCAGATAGAAGCGCACCCGGCCGGCCTGGAACGTATCCGGCTTGCCGTCGGCATCGGACTTCAGCAGGGTCTCAGTGACAGGCTGGCCGTTCAGCAGCAGGCCGGTGCCGGGCACAGGCTTGAAGCGCACGGCCCCCTTCTCCAGGAGGAACTCGCCCGCCTTCGCCGGGAGCGCCCAGGCCGGTAGCAGCACCGTGGACTCCGGGGCCGAGCCCAGGGTATTGACGCCGGGCTTGAGCCAGTCCCGCCCGATGAGGGTGAGCCAGCCGTTCTCCGCCACCAGCCGGGCCTCCCGGTCCGCGTGCCAGGCGTCCACCGAGGCCCGGTAGGCGTCCTGGGCCGGGAGGCTCGGAGCGAGCAGAAGCATCAGCGCGAGGGAGGGGAAGATTCTCATAGCCCCCATCCTAACCAAAGAAGGCATGAGTAGATCTGAATGAGAAATGTCCTGACGCAGCCTCTGGGGCAGTCCTTTGACAATCTCAGAGCCGGAGGATGAAGCCCAGGCCTGATCCGGTCTTGTCGAGGTGCAGGGTCGTCGAGTCGGGACTGCTGCCGGGTGGGGTCGAAAATTCCTCTCGATCGAAATTAAGCTGCAGGCCCAGCCGCTTGAAGGGGAAGTAGCGGAGGTCCAGGCCGAAGCGCTTGTACTGGGTCCCCTTGAGGCTCATGAAATGGAAATAGGCACGGCCCGAGAACCGATCCTGAAAGTCGAACCCGGCCGTTAACCCCAGCTGGGGGGCAGGGAAATGGATGGAGGCGCTGGTATGGGAGACCACGCTAAGGCTTGGATCACTCTGCAGGGTTCCAGGCCCGGCCGCCGTGGCCCTCGCGTCCCAGTAGTTCACGCCCACATCCACGCCCAGGAACCCGTTCTCCGGGCGCCAGAACTTGTAGGTAGAGCTGACTTCGAAGTTCCGCAGGCGTACCTCACTTTGAAGGTCCTCGCCCTGGTGATGGGTGGTGGTGTCGATGTAGACATCCCGATCCAGCACCGAATGGCCCTTGAAATCCAGGGCGCTGAGGCCGGCGCGAAACAGGAACCTGGGGCCATTGTGCTCCAGGCTCAGGCCCACATTCAGGCTGGCTGGGGTCAGGTGAAAGTCTTTACCGAAATCGAAGGCGTTCTTCGAGATCCCATCGGTCTTGGAATAATTCCCAGAGAGCTTTGGTATCTGCCTGACCAGCCCGATGCTCCAGCCTCTGAAGCCAGACGTACTGGTTCCAGTTACGGGAATCGTGAGGTCGGGTCGGGCAACGGGAGCCGCGGGTTCTGCCAACACAGGGGCTTCCACCTTGACGCTGCGGGAGGGAGGAAGCGGGGTGGCACCAGGCATAAAATACCCCGTAGCTGCGCGAGTCAGGCAGATACCGGGGAGTTCCCCTGAGGCATCCGTGGGGCCTGAGGCTTCATCGACCTCCTGCACACCCAAGCTTCGCAGTTCCGCCTGGACGGATAGGACGCGGAGGGGGTTCAGCGCCTTTGGTTCACTTGGATGGGGCACAAGGCTCAGATGCCACCGGCCGCCAGGGCCGCGAGCATCCACCCACGCCTTGAGTTTCTCCTTCCCCTTGGGCGACAGGGTTGAATCGCCGACCTTGAAGAAGATGGTCCCTATGACTTCATTCAGTACTTTGGGTGGATTAACGATTTCTAAGGCCACGGGATTCACGACCGATATGGCTGGAAGGGGGGCCAGAACCCTGGGATCTCCAAGATTGCGGAGCCTGTCCCCCTTTAACGGATAAGAAGCACCCTGCTTGATCAGCCTGCCGAGAACGTAGCTGTCTCCGACCTCACAAACGAGAATCTTGGCACCCCTTCCGTTACTTTCTTCCCCCTGTATGAGCAGCTCGCATCCGACCTTTAAGTTTCGACAATCACCCCCTTCGATCCGGTAGAGGCGGTCCTGCTCTGCATAGGGCGGAGGGCCCCGCCTGACCACATCGACAATGCGTAGATCCTGCCCTGGGAGCGTCGTTGAGACACCAGCTACGACCACCACAAGAACCATGCGCATTCCCTCGCCATCGGATCAGATCATCTGCAGCATGAAATTTGCCCAACCAAAGAATACCTATACGTTATTAATCAAATCTTTGTAGGCCTGCTCAGCCTCGGTTGCCGGAGACATCGGATGAGAATGCAGGATCCTCGCCACCCTGCCCTGAAGCTGATTTGCCTAGCCAGCGTGGTGCTCCTGAGCAGTTGTGGTGGTCAGGTGAGCACGACCTCCACCTCAGTCCAGGTGCCGGCCACGGCGGATTTTGCCATCCAGGTGAGCCCCACCAGTGTCCAGATCCCAGCTGGCGGCAGTGCCTTTGTCACCGTGACCCTGTCCAGGCTGAACGGCTTCACGGCGGATGTCAGCGTCTCCGGTCTGAGTTTCCCGGCGGGGGTCGTGGCCGCGGGCACCCTGCCGTCCGGAGTGACAACGCTGCAGTTGCCCATCTCGGTCGATCCCCTGGTGGGGGCCTCCTCCTTCCAGGGTACGAGCCTGCGCGCCCAGGCTGGCAACCTCATCCACGACACCGCCATCGGCCTGATCGTGGCCCCTCAGCTCGCGCCCAGCAACCTCCGGAGCGATATGGTCCAGGCCGCCGGGGGACGCCAGTCCGGGGGGAGCATCGAGAACCACGCTGTGGCCCGCGAAGGCGCCGCAGCCCAGGGGGCGTCCAATCCCAGCAACGCCATCCAGCTTCGCCACGGGTTCACTCCCACAGGTGTGCCCAGTGGCCAGTGACAGATTTTTCGGAGCCAGCTTGCGCGCCCAGATGATAGTGCCCTCGGTCCTGCTCCTGTTGAAGGCCACCCTCTGCGCAGTTCCCCTCCGCGCCCAGGAGGCCCCGGCCGTCGCTTCGGCGACCCCCGTGCCCGTCCTGGCCTACCAGGGGCGCCTACTGGAAGCCACCCTGCCGGTGACAGGCACCCGGAGCTTCGTATTCTCCATCCTGGATGCCACGGGTGTAGAACTCTGGAATTCCGGGACCCAGTCCATTTCCGTGAACACGGGCCTGTATGGCATCGAGCTGGGGGCCTCGCCCATGCCAGCCATGCCCACCAGTCTCCTGGCCCAGGCGAACCTCAAGCTACGGGTCTCTGTTTCCGGCGTGACCCTGACGCCCGACACCGACCTGGTGCCCGCCTTGCAGGCCCGTTCTGCCTTCGAGGTAAGCGGGTCCTTCGCGGGGGATGTCGGTGGCACGCAGACGGCCATGACCTTGTTGCGGCTCCAGGGCATTCCCCTAGACCTCAGCACCAGCGCTCCCACCACCGGGCAGGCGCTGGTCTACAGCGGCACCAAGTGGATCCCTGCCACGGTCACCGGAACCCAGGGGCCGGCCGGTCCTCAAGGCCCCGCAGGCGCGACCGGAGCTACAGGTCTTCAGGGAATTCAGGGCCTTCAAGGCCTTCAGGGAATCCAGGGCAACGCCGGCGCCGCCGGCGCCAGCCCTCTCAGCCTGAATGGCTCGGATGCCGTCTTTACCACTGGATCCATGGGCTTGGGCATCAGCCCGCCCAACGCCAGCGCCCTCCTGGACCTCACCAGCACCACCAAGGGTTTCCTGCTTCCGCGCATGACTGCCGTTCAGCGCGCCGCCATCGCCACGCCCACGACAGGACTGCTGGTCTACCAGACCGACAGCACGGTGGGCTTGTACCAGTACGACGGCAGCGCCTGGGGGAAAGTCGGCGGATCGGGCGTAACCAGCATCGCCACCACGGGGCCCCTCACCGGCGGGCCCATCACCGGCAGCGGCACCCTCGGCATCAGCAAGGCCACCGGCAGCACGGACGGCTACCTGGCCGCTGCAGACTTCACCACCTTCAACACCAAGGGCAGCGGCACGGTCACCAGTGTGAATGTATCAGGTGGCACGACAGGTCTCACCACATCGGGTGGCGCCGTCACCAGCAGCGGCACAATAACCCTGGGAGGCACCCTCGCCATCTTCAACGGCGGCACGGGTTCGATAACGGAATCAGGCGCCCGCTTCAATCTTGGCCTAGGCAGCGTGGAGAACACCGCTCTTTCGACCTGGGCGGGTTCCACGAACATCACGAGCCTGGGCACCATCACCACGGGCACCTTCCCCTACGCCAACCTGAGCGGCAAACCCGCCCTGGCGACGGTGGCAACCACGGGCGCCTACACAGACCTGAGCGGCAAGCCCGTGGCCGGGACCGACTTCCTGGCACCCAACGGCAACGGCTCCTTGCTGACGAGTCTGACCAAGACCCAGGTTGGCCTGGGCAACGTGGAGAATTTGAAAGTGAACCTCGTGGCGATCCTCGCCCCGACGGTCAGCGCTGACTCCTCCGCCAGCTACGCTGTCGGGTCCCGGTGGGTGGATACGGTCACGGGCAAGGAATACGTCTGCACCGATGCTTCGCTGGGGGCGGCTGTGTGGAAGGAGACGACCTCGGGCCCGGGCGGTGTGATTGCCACCAACAACCTGAGCGACCTGACCAATGCAGGGACTGCGCGCACCAATCTTGGCCTGGGCAACGTGGAGGACACCGCTCTTTCGACCTGGGCGGGTTCCACGAACATCACGAGCCTGGGCACCATCACCACGGGCACCTTTCCCTACGCCAACCTGAGCGGCACACCCACCCTGGGCACAGCCGCCGCGCTCAGCGTCGGCACTTCCGCCGGGAATCTCGTCCAGTTGGATGTCACTACGGCCAAGCTGCCTGCTGTGGATGGGTCGCTGCTGACCAATGTGCAGTTGCTTTCGGATGCCAACGCCAACACTAAGGCCGGCACATCGGCCCTGGTGAATCCAAGTGGACAGCGCAATGATGCCTTCGGCAGCGAAGCCTTGTTCTCCAATACAACCGGATCGTCCAACGAAGCCCTTGGTTATCAGGCACTGAGGTTCAATACCCTTGGATCGAGCAACATAGCCATTGGGAATTCCGCCCTCACCTGGAACACCGCAGCGAGTTACAACATCGCCATCGGCGCAACAGCCTTGAACCTAATGGACTTTGCCAATGGCGGAGTTGCCTACTCTTCTTACAATGTTGCCATTGGCCACGGCAGTCTAACTGCCAACAAGCCGACCTCGACCTCCACCGGTATCCACAATGTGGGCTTGGGCTACCACGCGCTGACTGCCAATAGCACCGGTGCCTACAACGTCGCCCTCGGCTCATCCGCAGGCAGCCTCCTGACCACCGGAAACTACAACATCGCCCTGGGGTATCAGGCCGGGACTTTGCTGACCACCGGGGATTACAACATCGACATCGGTCATGTTGGTGTTGCTGGCGAGGGGAATACGATTCGGATTGGCACCGCCGTGGACCAGACCAAGGCCTACCTCGCGGGTGTCTACGGTGTGGCAGGGGGAGGCTTCACCGGCGTGAAGTCCGTGGTGATGGGTTCTGATGGGCAGCTGGGGACAGTCACCAGCGCCTCGGGCACCGTCACAGGGGTCACGGGCACGGCACCCGTGGTCTCCAGTGGCGGCACGACCCCGGCGATCAGCATCACACAGGCGAATACAACTACGGATGGCTACCTCAGCAGCACCGACTGGAACACCTTCAATGGCAAGGCGGACCTCGCCTCGCCGACGTTCACGGGCACGGTGACTTCCCCTGCCTTCGCCGGTGCCCTCACGGGCAACGTGACCGGCAATGTCTCCGGCACGGCGGCTAATGTCACCGGCACGGTGGGTGTGGCCAACGGCGGCACCGGGGCGACGACGCTGACCGGTTATGTGAAAGGCTCAGGCACCAGCGCCATGACCGCCTCCGCTACGATTCCCTCGACCGATATTTCCGGTCTTGGCACGGCGGCGGCCCTCAACGTCGGGACTGGGGTTGGCAACATCGTCCAGTTGGATGTAACAACTGGAAAACTACCGGCCGTGAATGGTTCGCTGCTGACCAAGGTGCAATTACTTTCAGATGGGACCTTCAGCGTGAAGGGCGGCACGGGCGCCCTTGCCAGCAACACGGTAGATGGTTCGAGTAACACGGCCTTCGGGGATTCTGCCCTCAATGCGAATACCACTGGCAGCTACAACATTGGCATGGGTGGACAGGCGCTCTTGAAAAACACGGTTGCGGGCGACAATATCGCGATCGGCTCGGCGGCCATGTACAACCAGGATTTCAGCAATGGCGGAACGGCCTTCTCCTCGGCCAACGTAGCCATCGGCGGCAACAGCCTGCAAAGCAACAATCCCACCTCCACCTCCACCGGATTCGGAAACACCACCGTCGGTCACATGTCCATGAGATTTAACACCATCGGGTCCTACAACATTGGCCTGGGGTTCACGGCTGGGAATAATCTGACCACTGGAAATTACAATATCGACATCGGCAATACAGGTGTGGCAGCTGAGGCGAATACGATCCGCATCGGCACCGCGGGGCAACAGGCCGCAACCTACATCGCGGGGATCTACGGAGTCGGCGGCTCCGGGCTGACCACACCCAAGACGGTGGTGATGGGTTCGGATGGGCAATTGGGGACGGTCACCAGCGCCTCGGGCACCGTCACGGCGGTCACCGGCACGGCACCAGTGGTCTCCAGCGGCGGCACGGCGCCAGACATCAGCATGGCTGCCGCCACCGGCAGCGTGGACGGCTATCTCAGTGCGGCCAATTACAACACTTTTGCAGCCAAGGAAAGCGCGCTCACCTTCAATTCCCCGCTCTCACGCTCCACCAATGCCATCAGCCTGGGCACCGTTGGCGTCGCCAACGGAGGCACGGGTTGGACGACTCTGACGCTCAACAACGTGCTTCTGGGGAACGGCACCAGCGCATTGCAGGTGGTGGCGCCGGGCACCGCTGGCAACGTGCTCCTCTCGGACGGCGCCACGTGGACCAGCGGCGCGGTGAGCATCGTGTCCAGCAACGGCAACACCAAAGGCGGCAGCAGCGCTCTGGTCAATCCTTCGGGTGTAGATAACACCGCCTTTGGTGATAACGCCCTGACCTCGGACACCGTAGGCATGCTCAACTCCGCGTTCGGCTCTGCTGCCTTGAAGAGCAACACGAAGGGCGTTGGCAACACGGCCATGGGCTACGGTTCCCTTACGAACAACACGATCGGCTACTACAACACGGCCCTTGGCGCCTCGGCGCTGTCCACGCAGAACTGGAACAATAGCGGGAACGCCTATGCATCAAACAATGTCGCCATCGGGTACGGGAGCCTCACCAGCAATAATCCGGTGAGCATCATCACGGGTGTCGCCAACACGGCCGTCGGCAAGGATTCACTGCTGAACAACACGACCGGAGCGAACAATACCGTTCTTGGGTACCAGGCCGGGTTGACCGTCCTTGACGGAAACCAGAATGTCCTCCTCGGCGCAGGGGCCGACGTGGACCTCCTAAACGCCACTAATCGCATCGCCATCGGCTACGGCGCCGTCGTGAATGCGAATAACAAGGTGCGTATCGGGAATGGGGCTATGACAGTGATCGAAGGCCAAGTCGCCTGGACAAATTCCTCTGATTTCCGCCTGAAGGAGAACATCCAGAGTTCTGCCCTTGGCCTCGACTTCATCCAAAAACTCCGTCCTGTGACCTACAACTTCATCACCCAGCCTGGGGTCGTCCAGGAAGGCCTTATCGCCCAGGAAGTAGAAGCGGCCGCAAAATCCCTGGGCACCACCTTCCACGCAGTGAAGGTCCCGACCACGCCTGAGGGTTTTTACAGCCTCACCTATTCCGATTTCGTCATGCCCCTCATCAATGCCACCAAGGAGCTCAAGGCAGAGAACGATGCCCTCAAGGCCGAAAACGAAGACCTCAAGGCTCGCCTGGCTCGGATCGAGAAGGTGCTTGGGCTGTAGCGGGCAAAAGAGATGCTCCTCACCCCTCACTGGGATCAAGCTTTCCCCTAGGATGGTCTTCTGTCCGGAGTTCCCATGCGCCTCGCCCTTCCCTTTCTTCTGACCGCCCTGGCCCTACCCTGCACCGCCGCTGAGGTGCCCCGCCGCCCAGTCCACACCTACTCCATCGTCGCCCGCGACGCGGCCACCGGGGACCTGGGCGTGGCTGTGCAGAGCCACTGGTTCTCGGTGGGCTCCGCGGTGCCCTGGGCTGAGGCCGGGGTGGGCGCGGTGGCCACGCAGAGCTTCACGGAGCCCAGCTACGGCGCCCTGGGGCTGGCGCTGATGAAGGCTGGCAAGTCCGCACCCGAAGCCCTGAAGGCCCTCCTGGCAGCAGATGCCGACCGCGAGGTCCGGCAGGTGGCCATGGTGGACGCCCAGGGCCGATCGGCCGCCCACACCGGCGCCAAGTGCATCCAGGCCGCGGGCCACGAGGTGGGCGAAGGCTTCACCGTGGAAGCCAACCTCATGGACAAAGCCACCGTGTGGCCGGCCATGGCCAAGGCATTCAAGGGTGCCAAGGGGGACCTGGCGGACCGGCTGCTGGCGGCCCTCCGCGCGGCCCAGGCCGAGGGCGGGGACATCCGCGGCCAGCAGAGCGCCGCCATCCTCATCGTGAAGGGCAAGCCCTCAGGCCAGCCCTGGAACGACCGCCTCTTCGACCTCCGCGTAGAGGACCACCTGGACCCGCTGAAGGAGTTGGGCCGCCTCATCCAGCTGCGCCGGGCCTACCTCCTCATGGATGAGGGGGACGGCTTCGTCACGGCAGGCAAGTGGGAGCAGGCCAAGGCCGCCTACAGCGCCGCCTCCAAGCTGGCCCCCGGTGTCTGGGAGATGCCCTTCTGGCACGCCGTAGCCCTGGCCTCCAGCGGCAAGCGCGACGAGGCCCTGCCCATCTTCAAGCAGGTCTTCGCCGCAGAGCCCTTCTGGAAGCGCCTCGTCCCAAGGCTTGCCGACGTCGACCAGCTCCCCAAAGACCCCGCCCTGCTGAAGGCCATCCAGGCGCAGTGAAGAAAAAAGGTTCATCCGGGAATCCCGGGGAAGAAGAACCGCCAATGGGAGAGGAAACGGATGGTGCCGATAGGTGCCGACCAACCCCTGCAAGGGCCTGCTTTCGGCTGCGCTAGGCAGTTATCCCCGTTCATCCGTTTTTATCCCCGTCCACTATGCACTTGTCTTTGAACCTTCGGCCCGGCATTCCGTCCCAGAAAGCAAAAGCATGACGGGGATCAATGGGATGGACGGGGATGCCTGCAAGTGCGTGGCCGAGGATCATCCCCGGGAATCCCGGAAGAACCAGAAAAAAGCAGTTATCTTCTGCAGTTCTTCGTGTCTTCGTGTCTTCGTGGTAGATCAGTTTTCTTTTTGTTGTGCCTCAGCCTTCGACGCGATCAGGGCGCGCACGCTGAAGAGGACGGCGCCGACGAGGATGCAGCTGTCGGCGATGTTGAAGGTCCAGTAGTGCCAGGTGCCGAAGACGAAATCCAGGAAGTCCACCACGGAGCCGCGGGAGAGGCGGTCTATGCCGTTGCCGAGAGCGCCGCCCAGGATGAGGCCCAGGGCCACGCGGTCCCAGGAAGGCGTGGCCCGGGCCAGGAACAACTTGCCGAAGTAGAGGACGGCCACGGTCCCGGCCACCGCGAAGAGGATGGCGCGGGCCGGCCCCGGCAGCCAGGTGAGGCTGCCGAAGATGGCGCCCCGGTTGAAGCCCAGGGTCAGGTAGAAGAAACCCTTGATGACCGTCAGGGACTCGCCCTCCGCCAGGGTGCGCAGGATCCAGGCCTTGGAGCCGAGATCTGCCGCCAGGGCGGCCGCCGGGAGCAACAGCCAGAGCAGGCGTTTCACGAGGACACGACCGAAGCGCAGCGCACGCAGAGGGCCGCGTCCTCGCCCTGGCCCTGCCCGCCCTTGTGGTTCCAGCAGCGGGGGCACTTGGGACCGTCATGGGGGGTTACGGTCACGCCAGAGGCGAGAGCCGCACTCGAATCTTCGATTCGAGTGATGGAAGAAACCACGAGCAGGTCATCGAGAGACTCGCCCAGGCTGTCCAGCAGGCTCCAATCAGTCTGGTCTTTGAGGGTGATCTCCACGGCGGCGTCGAGGCTGGTGCCGACGATCTTGGCGGCACGCAGGGGCTCCATGGCGGCCTGGACGGCGCCGCGGACTTCCCACAGCTTCTCCCAGCAGGGATCGGGCGCCGGGGCCACCAGGTCGGGGAAGCGCTGCTCGTGCACACTGCCGGAGCAGCCCGGGAGGTGCTCCCAGGCCTCGTCGGCAGTGAAGCTCATGACCGGGGCCAGCAGGGTGCAGAGGCCCTTGGCCAGTTCCCAGCAGGTGGCTCGGCTGCTGCGGCGCCGGGCGGAGTCGAGCGCGTCGCAGTAGAGGCGGTCCTTGATGATCTCGAAGTAGCGGCCCGAGAGCTCCAGCTGGCAGAACCCGTGGATGGCCTGGGTGGCCCGATGGAACTCGAAGCGGGTGTAGGCGTCGCGGGCTTCCTGGGTGGTGCGGGCGAAGGCGTCCAGGACCCAGCGGTCCAGGGGCGCCAGGTCCGCGGGAGCGACGGCGTCCCGGACGGGATCGAAGTCCGCCAGGGCCCCCAGCAGGAAGCGCAGGGTGTTGCGGATCTTGCGGTAGGCGTCAGCGCCGCGGTCGAGGATCTCCTTGGAGATGCGGATGTCCTCGCTGTAGTCGCAGCTGGCGGCCCACCAGCGCAGGATGTCGGCGCCCAGGGTCTTGAGGATCTCCTCGGGGGTAATGACGTTGCCCAGGCTCTTGGACATCTTCTGGCCCTTCCCGTCCAGCACGAAGCCGTGGGTGACCACCTGCTTGTAGGGCTTGGTGCCCGTGGCGGCGAGGTTGAACAGCAGGGAGCTGTGGAACCAGCCCCGGTGCTGGTCCGAGCCCTCCAGGTAGATGAAGTTCCCGTAGTCGGCGCGGTTCAGCTCGGGATGCGAGGCACAGACCACGGAGGCGCTCACGCCGGAGTCGATCCAGACATCCAGGATGTCCGTCTCCTTCAGGAAGATCCTGGAGCCGCACGCACACTGGGCACCCGGGGGTACCAGATCCTCCACGGGCAGGTCGGGCCAGGCTTCAATGCCGCCCTGCGCGATGGCCACAGCGGCCTTTTCGAAGATGTCGGCGTGCACCAGCGGCTCGCCGCAGCCCTCGCAGCGCAGCACCGTGATGGGCGAGCCCCAGGCGCGCTGGCGGCTGATGCACCAGTCCGGCCGGCCCGCGATCATGGCCTGGATGCGGTTCTGGCCCTGGGCAGGCACCCACTGGGTCTGCTCCACACCTTCGATGCCCAGCTCGCGGAGGGTCCGGCCCTTCCCGACCAACTCCGAGTCCATGGTGATGAACCACTGCTCCGTGGCGCGGAAGAGGATGGGGGTCTTGGTGCGCCAGCAGTGGGGGTAGCTGTGGACCAGGGTCTCGTCGTGCAGCAGGCTCCCGTCCCGCCGCAGGCGCTCCACCACCAAGGGGTTGCAGTCGAAGATGTTCTTGCCGACCAGCTCCGGGTCGTTCACCGCCGGCACGAACTTTCCGTCCGGCCCCACGAGCTGGAGCAGGCCCAGGTGGTGGGCCAGGTTGAAGTCGTCCACCCCATGATCTGGGGCCGTGTGCACCAGGCCCGTGCCCGTGTCCGCAGTGACATAATCCGCGAGGAGGACGGGGCTCTCCCGGTCGAGCCAGGGGTGGCGAGCCACCAGGGTCTGGAACTCCTTTCCACGCCGTATCTCAACCGTGTGCAGTGTTTCTACCAATTTCTTCGAGAAGTCTTCCAGGAGGGATACGGCCACCACGAAGTGCCGTTCCCCAGCCCGCACCACCGCGTATTCCAGGTCCGGATGCATGGCGATAGCCAGGTTGCTGGGCAGGGTCCAGGGCGTGGTGGTCCAGATGGGGAGCAGCAGGGGCGTCGGCAGTTCCATGCGCCGGGCTTCGGCCTCGGGCACCGGGAAGGCCACGGTGACCGCAGCGCTGCTCTTGTCCGCGTATTCCACCTCGGCCTCGGCCAGGGCAGTCCGGGCGCCATAGCTCCAGTGCACGACCTTCAGCTTGCGGGTCACGGAGCCGCTCTCGAAGAGCTTGGCCAGGTGCCGCACGGTCTCCGCCTCATAGAGCGGATCCATGGTCACGTAGGGACGCTCCCAGGCGCCCAGCACCCCCAGGCGCTGGAAGGCCGTGCGCTGGGTATCGATCCACTTCTGGGCATAGACGCGGCAGCGCTGCAGGAACTCGGCGCGACTCAGCTCCCGGCGCTTGGGGCCGAGGTCTTTCTCGACCGCGTGCTCGATGGGCAGGCCATGGCAGTCCCAGCCCGGCACGTAGGGCGACTCGTAGCCCTCCATCCAGCGGGACTTCACCACCACATCCTTGAGGATCTTGTTGAGGGCGTGCCCCATATGGATGGCGCCGTTGGCGTAGGGCGGCCCATCGTGCAGAACTTCGCGGCCCTTGCCCTTGCCGGCGGCATTGTCAGCCTGCCGCTTCGCCTCGATGCGGGCGTAGAGGCCCTCGGCCTTCCAGCGCTCGAGTCGCTTCGGCTCCCGCTGAGGCAGGTCCGCCTTCATGGGGAAATCGGTTTTCGGAAGAAAGACCGAATATTTTTTAACCGGAGCTTGCTCGCTCATCGGCGCCCTCGTGCGTCGGGGGGCGCACCCAAGCGCCCCGGGGTTGATCTTCCAGTTCACCACGGAACCCCTGCCATCACAAGGGAAAGGACCCGCATGGCGGGTCCTTTCAGCGGGTTCGCAACGGATCAGAGCTGGCTGGTGCAGTGCTTGCAGCGGGTGGCTTTGAGGGGCACTTGCTCCAGGCAGGCGGGGCACTCCTTCGTGGTCGGCAGCAGCGGGGCCTCTTCCTTCTTCTTGGTGACCCGCTCCAGCAGCTTCACCAGCACCAGGAAGATGACGAGGGCGATGATCAGAAAGTTGACAGTGGCCCCGAGCACCGCGCCGATGCGGAACTTGCCGAGGACCCACTCCTCCCACTTGATGTTGGCGGGCAGCACGTAGCTGACCAGCGGCATCACAATGCCGTCCACGAAGGCGGTGACGATCTTGCCGAAGGCGCCGCCCACGACCACGGCCACGGCCAGGTCAATGACATTGCCCTTCATAATAAACGCCTTGAATTCATCCTTGAGCGACATGACGGGTCCTCTCTCAAAGTCCGGCGGGGGCCGTGGCCCCCGCCGGTACCTGCGGGTTCTTTCGGGCTACTTGGGGGCCGGACCTTCGACGATGCCAGTGACGGTCTTGCGGACCTCGACCTTGCCATCGCTCACCTTCACGTCGATCTCGACGCGGCGGTTCTTGGCCTGGCCTTCCTTGGTGGCGTTGTCGGCGATGGGCTGGTCGGGGCCCACGCCCACGGTGCTCACCCGGGCGGCGGGAATGCCGGAAGCCACGAGAACCTTGGCCACCGAGTCAGCCCGCTGCTTGCCCAGGGCCTTGTTCAGGGCCTTGCCACCCAGGGACGAGGTGTGGCCGCTCACCGTGAGAGTGTACTCGCCGGGGTAGGCCTTGAGCCCATCAGCCACCTTCTGGATGGCGGCAACGGCGTCAGGCCCCAGCTCCGCCTTGTTGTTGGCAAAGTGGAGGACGGCTTCATCCAGCACGATGCGGG
>Ga0194052_1001177_pt1 | contig 15467 bp, 19 predicted proteins | sample SepL226m_MetaG_FD_160117 | JGI IMG/M metagenome (GOLD analysis project Ga0194052, IMG submission 160117) | Anoxic zone freshwater microbial communities from boreal shield lake in IISD Experimental Lakes Area, Ontario, Canada - Sep2016-L227-6m | ecosystem: Environmental > Aquatic > Freshwater >... | reverse complement strand
CGGTCGCCCCGGTGGCGAACAGACAGTTACGGACCTGCCCGTCGGCAGTGAGGCGGGTGCGGTCGCACGCCGAACAGAAGGCCTCCGACACCGACGCGATGAGTCCCACCGTAGCGGGCCCCCCGCCGACGAGCCACAGCTGCGCGGGAGCGGAACCGCGCGGTGCGGGATCCGGTCGAAGGTCGAATGAGCGGCGAAGCGCAGCAAGGATCTCCCCGGCCGCGACCGTGGAGTCCCTGCTCCATGCATGACCGGCGTCGAGCGGCATCTGCTCGATGATCCGCAGCTGATAGCCGAAGCTCAGACAGAACCGCAGCAGTGCCACGGCATCGTCTGCGCCGGTGGCCGGATCGAGGACGGCATTGACCTTCACCGGCCGCAGTCCGGCGTCGGCTGCCGCGCTCAGTCCCGCCAGCACCTCGTCAAGCCGGTCGCGGCGAGTGATCGCGGCGAACCGCTGCGCGTCGACGGTGTCCAGCGAGACGTTGACCCGGTCCAGGCCCGCTGCGGCCAGGTGGTGCGCACGTGCGGCGAGCCCGACGCCGTTGGTGGTCAATGCGATCTCCGGGCGCGGGTGCAGCGCGGCGGCGGTGGCGATGATGTCCTCCAGACCCCGATAGAGCAGCGGCTCACCTCCGGTGAATCGCACACTGCGGATACCGAGCCGGGTCACCGCGAGTCGAAGCAGCCGCTCGAGTTCGTCCGGGGTCAACAGACTCTCACCGGGAAGCCATTCCAGCCCCTCGGCTGGCATGCAGTAGCGGCAGCGCAGATTGCAGCGATCTGTCAGCGACACCCGCAGGTCGCCTGCCACCCGGCCGAAGGTGTCGACGAGGGGACCGTCGACAGGCATACCCTCACAGCCCTGATTGCCCTCGGTTCGGACCGCGGGCAGGCCGAGGGTGGTCACCGTCATGTCGGTACCGCCGCCGAGTCGGCCGCAACGATCTCTTTGCCCAGCGGCATCAGTGATACCGGGATCATTTTCAGATTGGCCAGCGCGAGCGGGATTCCGATGATCGTCACGGCCATACCGATGGCGGTGATGACGTGTCCGATCGCCAGCCAGATCCCGCACAGCACCAACCACAGCACGTTGCCGATCGTGGCTCCGGTGTGCGGGCCGGGCTTGTCGACGATCGTGCGGCCGAAGGGCCACAGCGCGAACAGTGCGATGCGCGCAGAGGCGAAGCCGAACGGGATCGTGACGATGAGCAGGAAGCAGATCAGTGCGGCCAGCAGGTAGCCCAGTGCCAGCCATAATCCGCCGAACAGCAACCAGATGACGTTCAGGACCAGGCGCATATCTCCTCCAGCGGTTAGGTCAGCCTACCGAAACGGGGTTGAGTAGGATCGCCGTCGTCCTCTTGACATCGCCAACGACTGACAGCGGGTGAGACCAGTGCCTACCGGCAAGGTGAAGTGGTACGACGCTGAGAAGGGCTTTGGCTTCCTGTCCCAGGAGGACGGTGAGGATGTCTACGTCCGGTCTTCGGCGCTGCCGGATGGTGTCGAGGGCCTCAAGCCGGGTCAGCGTGTGGAGTTCGGGATCGCGACCGGCCGTCGCGGCCCGCAGGCGCTGAGCGTCAAACTGCTTGAGCCGCCACCCAGCCTGACCAAGACCCGTCGGGACGCTGCCGCCGCCGAACGCAAGCACGACCCGGACGAGTTACACGGCATGGTCGAGGACATGATCAAGCTTCTCGAGAGCGCGGTGCAGCCGGAACTCCGCCGCGGGAAGCACCCGGACCGCAAGGTCGCCCATCGGGTCTCCGAGGTGATGCGCGCGGTCGCCCGCGAGCTGGACTCCTAGCGTCAACCTCGGGTGAGTCGCACCGACCACTCGGCGTGCGGCAGATCGAACACCTCGTTGTTCTGGTCGCGCACCAGCGTCATCAACTGCACGACGACACCCACCACTCGTCCGCGCTGGGCGTCAGTCGTCGGGATCGTGACCGCGAGGTGACTACCCGGGCGGAACATCGTCGTCGTCGTGTCGCGCTCGTCCTCGTAGACCTTCAGCAGCCGCCACGGTGCGTCGCTGATGGCTCTCGGCACCGACAACTGCACCGGTTCGCGGTCGTTCACCCGGACCGCACCCTCGCTCTGTGCGCGCGAACAGTCGTTGAGGTCGACCACACTGCAATAGAAGTACGGTCCGACGCGGGTGGTGTGTCCCACGGAGTAGGCGCTGACCTCGGGCAGCGATGAGGACTGGCCGCGGGCCCAGCGGTAGGCGGCCACACCGGCACCGGCTGCGGCGGCGAGCACCAGTGCGGTCAGCGTCAGGGCGATCGATCGCCTCACCGTCGACGCACCAACGGAACACCCTGACGGGCCGCCCGCACCGGACGGTTGCCGCCCAGGCCCGGGATCAGTGAGTATCCGCGGAAACTGGTGATCGTCTGTGCCAGGCCGGGGATGAGCAGCGAACTGATCGCGGTGAATCCCACCCACAGTTCGGTGTAGACCAGCACGCCCAGCGCACCTCCGAGCACCCACGACAGCTGGAGCACCGACTCCGAGCGACCGAATGCCGACGCCCGTGACTCCTCGGGGAGGTCATCCTGCAGTGAGGCGTCCAACGACGCCTTCGCGATGGCGCTGGCCGCCGACGTGATCAACGTCGCGACCGCCGCGACGATCAGATTTCCCGTGACGGCCGCGGCCACGGCGACGACGGTGACCGCGATGGTGGCCCGCACCACTGTGACTGCCGGCCGACCCAGTTGCATGCGGGCGGCGGTGAAATTGCCGGCGATGTTGCCGACACCCGCCGCGGCGCCGATGGTGCCGAGGATGCCGAGTTGCACCCAACCGCTGGCATCGTGGGCTTTGGCGACGAAGGCGGGGTAGAGGAACAGGAACCCCACCATCGCCTTGATGGTGCAGTTGCCCCAGAGCGCGGTGATGATGTTGCGGCCCAGTGGTTGGCGTGGTGATCCACCGGTCTGCTCAGTCCGGTCATCAAGCCAGTCCCAGGAACCTGCGCGCCCGCCGTGATAGGACAGCGTGGCGGGAACCTCACCCTCGGTGACCTCGACCCACTTCGGGATCCGCATCGTCAGCGAGGCGCCCGCCAGCGTCGCGAACACGACGACGAACAACGCCCCGGGGAGTCCGAGTAGATTGCCCAGCACGTACTCCACCGCGGCGGCGATGCCGCCGCAGATCAGCGTTCCGCCGATGAGGCCGAACGTGGTCAGCCGTGAGTTCACCCGCACCAGGTCGATACCCGGCGGCATCACCCGGGGCGTCACCGCACTGCGCAGCACGCTGAAGGATTTCGAGAGCACCATCATCCCCAGCGCGCAGGGATACAACACCCAGGACGGGTAGCCGCCCGTGGCGCTGTCGTAGTTGGCGATCAGCACGATCGCCAGCACGGTGCGAAGCAGAAACGACAACGCCAGCGCGGCGCGCCGGCCGTGCTGCAACCGGTCGAGTGCGGGTCCGATCAGTGGCGCGATCACCGCGAAGGGCGCGATGGTGATCAGGAGGTACAGCGCCACCCGTCCTTTGCTCTCCCCGCTGGCGGCGGCGAAGAACAGGGTGTTGGCCAATGCCACCGCCATCGCGGAGTCCACCGCGAAGTTGGCGACGACCGGCCAGGTGAGTGCCGTCAGGCCTGATTTGTCGGCGCCGTCGGCCCTCGCCGCGCGTTGCACCAAGTCATACATCCGCGAACCCATCTCTCGAGCGCGCCCGCGATCGGCCCCTGAATCGTCGGATTCGTCGGGAATCCGCCACGACCGGTTCCGGTCGGAATCCAGGGGCGGCAGGTGAGGATTGCGCGGGACGTCATGCGGGTGATTGGCCATCCCGGGATGGCGGCCGCGGCGTCCGGACACGTTCCCGATTCTCCCCTATCCGCGGGTACCGCGGTGCACCGAGCGAGCGTGGTGAGGCAAGATTAGGCCGCGATGGACACCGATACCGCATCATCGAGGGCCGCGGCGCAGCCAACAGCAGAGGTGGCCGCTGTGCTCATCGGTGCTGAGGGTGCGGCGCGCGCCGCAGTCGTCGAACACAGCGGTGACACGGTGGGCGACTATCTCGGGGTCACCATCGAGGACGAGGCCGCAGCGACCCATCGGTTCCTGGCCACCATGGCCGGTTATCAGGGATGGCAGTGGGCCGTGGTGGTCGCCGCCTTCCCGGGTGCCGGCGACGCGACGGTCAGCGAGGTCGTGCTGGTTCCCGGCCCGACCGCACTGCTCGCGCCGCAGTGGGTGCCATGGCAGGAGCGGGTCAAGCCCGGCGACCTCGGTCCCGGCGATCTGCTGGCACCGCCGCCCGAGGATCCGCGTCTGGTTGCGGGATTCATGGCGACCGGTGACCCGCTGATCGACGACACGGCGATCGAGGTCGGCCTGGGCCGTCGCCGCGTGCTCAGGGCGGAGGGTCGTGACGCTGCAGCGCAGCGCTGGCATGACGGCGACCACGGACCGGCTGCGCCGATGGCGCGCGCCACCAAGCGGGCCTGCCGCGACTGCGGGTTCATGGTTCCGCTGGCCGGCGCACTGGGCGCGATGTTCGGGGTGTGCTGCAACGAGATGTCGGCCGACGCCCGGGTGGTCGATTTCTTCTACGGCTGCGGGGCGCACTCCGACACCCCCGCACCGGCCACCATCGGATCGCCGGCCTACGACCCCTACGACGATGGTGTCGTGGAGGTCGTCGAGCACGCGCCTGTCGAGACCCTTGACGTCGAGACCCTTGAGGTCGAGACCCCCGAGATCTAGCGGACCTCGGCGGCGGCTTTGATCCGCGCCAGGGTCTGTTGCATACCCTCGAGCAGTTCGCGCTCGAAGGTCTCCATGCCGCCGAGTGCGACGTTGGTCGCCGCGGTGGAGACGGCGGTCACCCCGTTCTCGGCGTGACGTGTTTCGACCAGGCGGGTGCCGGTCGCGGTCGGCTCGAGTTCATAACTCCACACCGTGGTGTTGAGCGGGATACGGAAGGCGAACTTGCGCTCCGGAACCACCTCGGTGATCACCGCGGTCGTCGGCCAGAACAGCAGGCCGCGCCGGTTGAGGTTCACGGTGCGGGTTCCGGGTCGCACGGGTCCCAGTGCCCGCATGACGCGGCACTGCGGACTCCACTGCGGCATCTTGCTGACGTCGGAGACCAGGCTCCAGACCTTGCTCACCGGAGCGTTGATCTCGACCTCTGCCTGGATGACGGGTGCTGCCATGGTGCTCTCCTTACAGATGGTTCGGTTCCAAACCGGTCTGCGCACCGCGCGCACCCCGGCGGGCAGCGGAGCGCTGCCAGAGGAATATCGATGCGCCCAGAACCCCGACCCCGAGCCCGGCGACGGCCACCGGGCGCCACCCGTGCAACGCGGGAACGGTGAACGCCAGCACCGCGGCGATCGCCCAGAGCAGCGCCCCGACACTCACCACGGGCCGCGGGTCGGTCAGCGCGGGAGGAAGGGCAGGCGGATCGGGAGCGGACGAATCGGGCGCGGACGAATCGGGGATGGACACTGCGGCTACCTTAACGCCGTGGCCGACGCGGATTTCCCTGTGGTCATCGACATCACCGATCCGGCCGATCCCAGGGTGGACGACTTCCGCGACCTCAACAGCGCCGACCGCCGCCCCGATCTGCCCGGCGGCAAGGGCCTGGTGATCGCCGAGGGCGTGCTGGTGGTCGCACGGATGCTGGCCTCCCGGTTCGCGCCGCACGCACTTCTCGGTACCGAGCGGCGACTGGGAGAACTCGCGGCCGACCTTGCCGGCGTCACCGCCCCGTTCTACCGGGCGTCGGCGGAGGTGATGGCCGAGGTGATCGGCTTCCATCTCAATCGAGGTGTGCTGGCCGCGGCCCGACGGCCACCGCAGCGTTCGGTCGCCGATGTGATAGCCCGGGCACATACGGTGGCCGTGCTCGAAGGCGTCAACGACCATGAGAATCTCGGGTCGATCTTCCGCAATGCCGCCGGACTCGGCGTCGATGCCGTCATCTTCGGTGCCGGCTGTGCCGATCCGCTGTACCGGCGTGCGGTGCGGGTCTCGATGGGCCATGCGCTGCTGGTGCCGTTCGCCCGCGCCACCGCGTGGCCCTCGGAGCTGAACATTGTGAGGGACAGCGGTTTTCGGCTGCTGGCGATGACGCCGGATTCACACGCCGGCTCTCTGGCCGAAGCGATTGCCGATGTGAGCGGGCGCAAGCTGGCGATACTCGTCGGCGCGGAGGGGCCGGGACTGACCGAAACGGTGATGCGGGCCGCCGACGCGCGGGTACGCATTCCGATGACCGCGGGCACCGACTCTCTGAACGTCGCGACGGCGGCGGCGCTGGCCTTCTACGAAAGGGCGCGCGGTTAATCTGATCGGGTGTCCGACGAGCAGAGCACGCCCTGGGGCACCGGGCTGACAGTGGCCGCGTTCACCGCGGCGGTGATCGCCACGGCGATTGTCGTCCTCAGCATCGGGATGACGCGGGTGCACCCGCTGGTGTCCATCGGTCTCAACCTGGTCGCCGCGGGCGGCCTGGCACCGACACTGTGGGGCTGGCGGAGGATCCCGGTACGCCGCTGGTTCGTCCTCGGTGCCGGCGCCGGTGTGCTGATCGGGTGGATCGGAATGCTCGCCGTGGTGTTGAGGTAGCGAGTGGTGCTGCGCTAACGCTCGCCGCCGGTGCGCACCCCGAGGAGCACGTCCTCCCAGGCCGGGATGACCGGTCTGCGGCTGGTGCGCCGGCCGGTCGGTCGCGGGGGTTCGGGCGCGACGACGGGTTCGCTCGCGGTGATCGTGACCGTGGTCGTGAGGGTGGTCTGCTCCTCGAACTCCAGCTGGGACACCGGGGCGACCGGACGCAGCGGACGCTCGAAGTCGGGGTCGATCAGCTCGCTGGCCGCCTCGTCGATCGCGGTCACGGTGCCGCCATGCGCACCCGGGGTGAAACGGAAGTGCGCGACGTTCTCCGAGAGGCCGGCCTGCCATTCCATCCGGACGGTCCAGCGCCCGTCCTCGCAGCGCCAGGCGTCCCAGGTGGTGGATTCCGCACCCAGGCCGCGGGCTGCGAGCGCGTCGGTGACCGTCTCCAGCAGCGTCTCCGTCGCGGGCCCCTCGGCCAGGACCGGGTGCGCGGCGGTGGCCAGTTCGGCCGCCCGCTCGCGCTCCAACAGCACCGGGTGGGCGAAACGCTCGACCTTCAGCACATCCATCCCGGACGCCTCGGCGACCTCCTCGACGGAGGCGCCGGCGCGAATGCGGGCCTGGATGTCCCTGGGACGCAGAATCCCCTTGACCTCGGTGGCGGTCTTCTGGCCGAGGCCGCTGCGGTCACCGCGAACCGCGGCGCGCAGTCGGTCGTCGACCGCGACAAGGAATTTGTCGGCCGGGTCGCCACCCTCACAGATGATGTGCTTGCCGTCGACATCGAGCCCGATGAGTGTGAGTTCCCGCATGCCGGCCTCCTTCGAACCGGACTGTAACTCCGGCGCCGTTGACATAACGGACGTGACACGCGGCTGTGACAGATGAGGTTAGAGGTGTTCGACCACCCAGTCCACGCAACGGGTGAGCGCGGTCACGTCGTCGGGTTCGACGGCCGGGAACATCGCCACCCGCAGCTGATTGCGGCCCAGCTTGCGGTACGGCTCGGTGTCGACGATGCCGTTGGCCCGCAGCACGGCCGCCACGGCCGCGGCATCGACCGTCTCGGCGAAGTCGATGGTGCCCACCACCTGTGAGCGCAGCGCCGGGTCGGCGACGAAGGGGGTGGCGTACTCCGATGCCTCGGCCCAGGAGTACAGCCGCGACGACGAGTCCGCCGTGCGCTTGACCGCCCAGTCCAGACCGCCGTTGGCCAGCATCCAGTCGATCTGCTCGGCAAGCAGCACCAGGGTGCCGATCGCCGGGGTGTTGTAGGTCTGGTTCTTGAGGCTGTTGTCGACCGCGATCGGCAGCGACAGGAAATCCGGCACCCAGCGGCCGCCCGCGGCGATCGCCTCGACGCGGGCCAATGCGGCCGGCGACAGCAGGGCAAGCCACAACCCGCCGTCGCCGGCGAAGTTCTTCTGCGGTGCGAAGTAGTAGGCGTCGCAGTCGGCGACGTTCACCGGCAAGCCGCCGGCGCCGGAGGTCGCATCGATCAACACCAGCGCGTCGCCGGAGCCCGCCGGGCGGCACACCCCGAGCGCCACCCCGGTGGAGGTCTCGTTGTGCGCCCACGCGATGGCATCGACGCCCGCGTCGGAGGTGGGGGCGGGCGCGCTGCCGGCGTCTGCCTTGATGACGACGGGGTCCCCGACGAACGGGTTGGCGGCCACCGCCGAGGCGAATTTCGAACTGAACTCGCCGTAGGTCAGATGCAACGAGCGTTTGTCGATCAACCCGAATGCGGCGGCGTCCCAGAACGCGGTGGCGCCGCCGTTGCCGAGGATGACCTCGTAGCCGTCGGGAGCGCTGAAGAGCTGCCGCAGCCCGTCGCGCACCCGGCCGACGAGATTCTTCACCGGCGCCTGCCTGTGGGAGGTGCCGAACAAGCCGGCCGCCGTCGTGCTCAGCGCCGCCAGTTGCTCCGGCCGGACCTTCGACGGTCCGCACCCGAACCGGCCATCGGCGGGCTTGAGGTCGGCGGGGATCGAGAGCTGCGCGGTATCGGCCATGGTGGGCAGCCTAGATCCGGTCGGCGGGCAACCGCTTCTCAGGTGTGGGTGATCTCGTCCCAGCCGGCGACCGACTCCGCCGGGCGGGGATCGGGTCCGACGTAGATCGCGGCGGGCCGGACCAATTTGCCCAGCCGCTTCTGCTCCAGGATGTGGGCGCACCAGCCGGCTGTACGGCCACAGGTGAACATCGCCGGCATCATCGCCGGGGGCACCTCGGCGAAGTCGAGGATCACCGCCGCCCAGAATTCGACGTTGGTCTCGATCGCCCGGTCCGGACGACGCTCACGCAACTCGGCGAGGGCTGCCTGCTCCAATGCCGCGGCGACTTCGTAACGCGGCGCATCGAGACGTCTGGCTGTGTCCCGCAGGACCCGCGCCCGCGGATCCTCGGCGCGATAGACGCGGTGGCCGAAGCCCATCAGCTTCTCGTGCCGATCGAGGATGTCGCGCACCACCGCACGCGGATCCCCGGATCGCTCGGAGTCGGCGATCATGGGGATCACTCTGGCGGGTGCGCCGCCGTGCAACGGCCCGCTCATCGCCCCGACCGCACCGGAGAGCGCGGCGGCAACGTCGGCGCCGGTTGAGGCGATCACCCGGGCGGTGAACGTCGAGGCGTTCATCCCGTGCTCGGCCGCTGACACCCAGTAGGCATCGATCGCCTCCACGTACCGCGGGTCCGGCTCTCCGTGCCATCGCGTCATGAAACGTTCGGTCACAGTGGAGCATCCGTCGATGACTCGCTGTGGCACCGCGGGTTTGGTGATGCCGCGGGCGGACTGTGCGACGTAGGACAGCGCCATGACCGAAGCCCGTGCCAACTGATCGCGGGCGGTCTTGTCGTCGATGTCGAGCAGGGGTGGATACCCCCAGATCGGAGCGAGCATGACCAGGCCCGCCTGGACGTCCACCCGAACGTCACCGGTGTGGATCGGCAGCGGAAAAGGCTCCGCGGGTGCCAGTCCATCACCGAAGCGCCCGTCGACCAGCAGCGCCCACACGTCACCGAAGGTGACTCGCTTGGCCACCAGCTCCTCGATGTCGACACCGCGGTATCGCAGTGCTCCGCCGTCGCGATCAGGCTCGGCGATCTCGGTGGTGAAGGCGACGACCCCCTCGAGGCCCGCGACGAAGTCTTCCGGAAGGGCAGTCATGCCCCGATTGTCCCACTGGGCATGTCCCACTGTGCTCAGAGCCCCGGTCCACCCGCACCCTGACGGCGTACCGTGAGGCCGTGGTTGATGGCACTGGACATGAACGACTGGCCGGCATGCGCGTGGAATACGGTTCAGTGGAGAAGGACGGCAGCAGCGACCTGGACCTCGACTGGCTCGCCGACGGCTGGCTGGCGTTGCTGCACAAGTGGATCCACGAAGCTGAGGAAGCCGGCGTCGCCGAGCCCAATGCCATGGTGCTTGCCACCGTCAACGCCGGACGGCCGGTCACCAGAACTGTGTTGTGCAAGAGCATCGACTCCGACGGCGTCACCTTCTACACCAACTACGACTCGGCAAAGGGCGATGAATTAGCGGCCACACCGTATGCGTCAGTGACTTTCCCGTGGTACGCGCTTGGCCGCCAGGTGCACGTGCGCGGCGCCGTCAGCAAGGTCAGTGCCCAGGAGACCGCGCAGTACTGGGCGCGGCGGCCGCGCGGATCCCAACTCGGTGCCTGGGCCTCGGCGCAGTCCCGGCCGATCGCCGGACGCGCGGACCTCATGGCGCAGCTGGCCGAGGTCACCGAACGTTTCGCCGGGCACGAGCAGGTGCCGGTGCCGCCGCACTGGGGCGGCTACCGCATCGCCGCTGAAGTGATCGAGTTCTGGCAGGGCAGGGAGAACCGCATCCACAACCGGATCCGGGTGGTCACGGCCGGCGGCGACGTGCGCAGCCAGCGTCTACAGCCCTGAGTGAGCCCTGAGCGCGTTTGCGATCTGCTCTACCATCAGCGACGTGAAACTCCGCGAGCAGGACGCGGTGGGGGGTCTGCGCGAACGCAAGAAACAGCGCACCCGGGCTGCCATCGTTGATGTCGCCGCGCGGTTGTGTGCTCAGCAGGGATATGAGAAGACCACCGTCGAGCAGATCGCCGTCGAAGCCGACGTGTCGCCGCGGACCTTCAGCCGCTATTTCCCCAACAAGGAAGCCGTGATCGGCGCGCTGATGGAGGAGGCCTCCGAACACGTCGCCACGGCACACGTCGCCACGGCCCTGCGATATCAACCCACCGACATCACCGAACACGAGGCGCTGCTGGGAGCGCACGTCGAGGTGCTCCAGGCCGCCGAGCGCGCCGATCCCGACGCGATGTCGTTCGACCGGATCAGCGGCTTCCTGCGGATCGTCACCGGCTCGCCGATGCTGGGACTCGCCTCGTTCAGCTACCGGCTTGCGGGGCCGACGCGGTCGGTGATCCAGGCAATCGCCGGGCGGATGGGCACCTCCGTCGACGACCCGGCGGTTCGGATCGTGCTGGACACCTGGGCGGTCCTGATGGCGTCCGCCGTGGACGTCCCGGGCGTGGAGTCCCTCGGGCCGAGCGAGTTCCTGAAGCGGATCGAGCAGAGCTACCGGCTTTTCATTCGGCTCTGGCAGCCCTGGCCGGGCGGCCCGGGGCGATAGCGGCTACGGTCTCTTCCAGCGCCCAGTAGCGTGATAACCAGCGGACGGCCCTGACGGTGCTGGGCGTCCGACGTTCGAGAAGGGGTTGATGTGGCCGCGACCGACGACACCGCTGCTCTCCGGTATCCCGGTGGTGAGATCGACTTGGAGATCGTCCACGCCAGCGAGGGCGCCGACGGGATCGCGCTGGGACCACTGCTGGCCAAGACGGGTTACACGACTTTCGACCAGGGCTTCGTGAACACCGCGTCGACGAAGAGCGCCATCACCTACATCGACGGTGACGCCGGCATTCTTCGCTACCGCGGCTATCCCATCGATCAGCTCGCCGAGAAGTCGACCTTCATCGAGGTGAGCTACCTGCTCATCTACGGCGAATTGCCGACGTCTGAGCAGCTGACCAAGTTCACCACCCAGATCCAGCGTCACACCCTGCTGCACGAGGATCTCAAGCGGTTCTTCGACGGCTTTCCCCGCAACGCACATCCGATGCCGGTGCTGTCCAGTGCGGTCAACGCTTTGAGCGCCTACTACCAGGACTCGCTGGACCCGCTCGACAACGATCAGGTGGAACTGTCCACAATCCGGTTGCTGGCCAAGTTGCCCACGATCGCCGCCTACTCCTACAAGAAGTCAGTCGGTCAGCCCTTCCTCTACCCGGACAACTCACTGAGCCTGGTGGAGAACTTCCTGCGGATGACGTTCGGCCTGCCCGCGGAGCCCTACTCGCCCGATCCGGAGATCGTGCGCGCGTTGGACATGCTGCTGATCCTGCATGCCGACCACGAGCAGAACTGCTCGACCTCGACGGTGCGTCTGGTCGGTTCGTCACAGGCGAACCTGTTCACCTCGATCTCCGGTGGAATCAATGCGTTGTGGGGGCCGCTGCACGGCGGTGCCAACCAGTCCGTGCTGGAGATGCTGGAGACAATCCGACTCGGCGGTGGCAACGTCAACGAATTCGTTCGCAAGGTCAAGAACCGCGAGGACGGTGTGAAGCTGATGGGCTTCGGCCACCGGGTCTACAAGAACTACGACCCGCGGGCCCGCATCGTCAAGGAGCAGGCCGACAAGATTCTCAGCAAGCTCGGCGGCGACGACGAACTGCTCGACATCGCCACGGCGCTCGAAGAAGCGGCACTGACCGATGATTTCTTCATTGAGCGCAAGCTGTACCCGAACGTCGACTTCTACACCGGTGTCATCTACCGCGCGATGGGCTTCCCCACCCGGATGTTCACCGTGCTGTTCGCCCTCGGTCGACTGCCCGGATGGATCGCGCACTGGCGCGAGATGCACGAGGAGCCCAACAAGATCGGCCGGCCCCGGCAGATCTACACCGGTTACGGGGAGCGCGACTACAGCGCGCTGGGCGCCCGCTGAGTCACGATCGCGGCGGTCTCGGAAAGAACCCGCTCTTCCTGGCGACATTCGTGTCGTAAGCCGCCCCACGGCTTCGCCGCATGCCCTTCTCCAATAGCGGTTTACCGGTCACCTTGAGAAGGAAGAACAGTTTAGGGTGATCACGTGAACAAACCTGAGATCGAATTCCCCGAGGGACCGGCCCCCTCCGAGTTGGTGATCAAGGACCTCGTGGTCGGCGAGGGCGCAGAGGCCAAGCCGGGCGACGTCGTCGACGTTCACTACGTCGGTGTCGAGTACGACACCGGTGAGGAGTTCGACAGCTCCTGGAATCGCGGCGAGTCGATCTCGTTCCCGCTGCGCGGTCTGATCCAGGGATGGCAGGACGGCATCCCCGGGATGGCTGTGGGTGGCCGGCGGCAACTGACCATTCCACCGGAGCAGGCTTATGGACCCGCGGGTGCGGGCCATCGTCTTTCCGGTAAGACGCTGGTCTTCGTCATCGACCTGCTGGGCACCAGCTGACTGGATCGGTAGCTACCGGCACCCGGGGGTGACTCACCGCAAACGTGGTGGTGTATCTTTCCGGCGTCCGAGAAATTGACACGCCGTTGATCGGCGGAGGAGGGGACCGATGACGGGTTCCGGCGAATCGCGCGTCAGCGCCACGGCGACACAGTGGCGGCCCGAGTCGCGCTACTACCGGCGTTCACCGGGCTGGGGCTGGGTGCTCGGCCTGCTTCTGATTCCGTTGCTGTTCGGCTGGCTGGGGTTCGGAGCTCTCAAGCCCAAGCTGGACGTCAACGCCGGAAACATCAGCGGCCCGAACGTGTCGATGCCGGCGCTGAACTTCTCGCCGCTGTCGATTCTGCGTAGCGGCAAAGACTTCACCCTGACCGGTTTGTTGCCCGACCTGGCGGTGAAGGACAAGCTCATCGCGGCTTTGAAGGCTGCGCTGGGCGGAGGGGTGAACCTGGTCGACAAGGTGGACATCGCGGCCGGTGCGAACGCGCCGGACTTCGCAGGCCTGGCTGCCCTTCTCAAAGCCGCTGCCGACATCCCGGATTTCCGCTTCACCGTCCAGGGCGACACGTTGACCCTCACCGGCGTCGCTCCTTCGGAGGATGTGAAAGCCGCGGTCGAGGCCGCCGCGAAGGCGGGCTGGCCCAACGTCCGGATCGTCAACAACATCACCATCAAGGGCGCGGCGGTGTCGTGTGACAACCTGCAATCGACCATCGACGCCGACCTCGCGGTTCCGCTGAAGTTCCAGACCGGTAGCGACAAGCTCAGCGCCGACGGCCAGGCTGAGCTCTCAGCTGTGGTGGGGACGCTCAAGGCCTGCCCGGATGCCAAGCTCACCGTGGTGGGCCACACCGACAACACCGGCACCGATGCCATCAACGGTCCGCTCAGTGAGGCGCGTGCCAAATCGGTCGTCGGTTATCTGGTGTCCCAGGGCATCCCGGCCGACGCCCTGACAAGCAAGGGTTCGGGTTCCTCGGAGCCGATCGCCTCCAACGACACCGAGGCGGGCCGCGCGGAGAACCGCCGCACCGAGATCAACGTCAACTAGGCAGTCCTGAGATGGGGAGCAATTGAGATGGGTTTCGTAACGCAGTGGTTGTGGTACCTGCTGGCCTTCCTGGTCGGCTCGGCGGTCGCATGGGCGATCACGGTTGTGACCATTCCCCGGACCAGCCGGGAACAGGCGATCGCCGACCTGCCGGCCGGCTCGCGCGAGATAGGAGCGCGTTGATGCACAACCTGAACTGGTGGCTGATGGCACTGGCCTTCCTGATCGGGCTGGCGCTGACTCTCGGCCTGATGATCCGCAAGGTCACCCGCGAGGTTCCGATCACCCACACGGTGTCGGCCGGATTGATGACCGGCGCGGCGGCGGCCGGTGCGGGCACGCTCACCGGTGCCGCCGCGGCGCGGATCGCGTCGATCGACGAGGTTCCCGCCGGCCCGCACGGGAAGGGTTCGGCCAAGGCCGGAGCCGACGGCAGCGGACCGGCCGGGTGGTTGATCAAGGGCAACGCCGACTCGATGCTCTTTCACGGCCCGGACAGCCCCGCCTACGAGCAGACCGTCGCCGAGGTGTGGTTCTTCGACGAGGCCACCGCCCGTCAGGCGGGCTTTGACAAGTGGGACAAGAACTTCAGGTAGTTCGTTTCGACGGCTACTGCATGCGCAGAACGAAGCCGACGCCGCGGACGGTGTGCAACAGCCGGGGCGCTCCACCGGCCTCGAGTTTGCGTCGAAGGTAGCCGATGAACACGTCGACGACGTTCGTGTCGGCGGCGAAGTCGTAGCCCCACACCAATTCCAGTAGCTGCGCGCGGCTGAGGACGGCGGTCTTGTGCTCGGCGAGCACGGCCAGCAGATCGAATTCGCGCTTGGTGAGGTCGACGTCCATGCCGTTGACCCGCGCGCGCCGGCCGGGGATGTCCACCTCGAGAGGGCCGACGGTGATGGTCTCCGAGGAGAATGTGGCCGTCGACCCACGGCGACGCAGCAGGGCTTTCACGCGGGCTACCAGCTCGGCGAGTACAAACGGCTTGACCAGATAGTCGTCCGCGCCCGCCTCCAGACCCGCTACCCGGTCGTCGACGGAACTGCGTGCTGAGAGCACACACACCGGCACGTCGTTGTCCATCGCACGCAGTGCCGTCACCACGCTGACACCGTCGAGCACCGGCATATTGATATCCAGCACGATGGCATCCGGCCGTGTCTCGGTCGCGCTGCGCAACGCCTCGGCACCGTCAGAGGCGGTCGCCACCTCGAAACCGGACAGCCGCAGTCCCCGCTCCAGTGAAGCCAGCACGTCAGGATCGTCGTCGACCACCAGA
>Ga0194052_1001175_pt1 | contig 15480 bp, 16 predicted proteins | sample SepL226m_MetaG_FD_160117 | JGI IMG/M metagenome (GOLD analysis project Ga0194052, IMG submission 160117) | Anoxic zone freshwater microbial communities from boreal shield lake in IISD Experimental Lakes Area, Ontario, Canada - Sep2016-L227-6m | ecosystem: Environmental > Aquatic > Freshwater >... | reverse complement strand
TCCGTGGATCATTTGCTCAAAAAAAATCAGTATACATAGTGCTTCCTACATTGAAGGACATTGAAGAATTTTCAACAATACTCGAAAAAGGAATAGAAAACTTTGTAATTACAATACACGGAGGATTTAGCTCGAAAAAACAAATTAAAAAAATTGAACAAATAATGACTTCTAGTCATCCAATATTGATAATTGGTACAGCTCCTTATTTATCAATACCAAGGCATGATCTAGAAACAATAGCATTAGAACATGAGAGCTCAAATGCATACAAAATGATGACAAGGCCTCATTTTGATTTAAGAACTTTCGTTGAACTATTTGCTTCAAAAATAGGTGCGAAATTAATACTTGGCGATTTCCTGCTTAGATATGAAACTATAGCTAGAAAAGAAATAGAAAACTTTGGAGAGATTCGCTTATCATTTAGAACAAATTTTACTGGTGAAATTGAAATTTGCGGAAAGGAAGAAAAATTTAAAGTATTAAATGACACGAGTATAAATGAAATAAAAAACTCCATTTCAAAAAAAGAAAATGTTTTCATTTTTTCTCTTAGAAAAGGATTAGCAAACATGACAGTATGCAGAGATTGCAGTGAATCAGTTATGTGTAGTAAATGTTCTGCTCCTCTTGTGCTTTATTTATCTCGTGATGGCAAAAAAAGAATGTTTTCTTGCAATAGATGTAAAAAGGAAATGGATCCATTGACGACATGCGCAACATGCGGAAGTTGGAACCTGATGCCACTTGGTATAGGTACTGATACTGTATATGCAGATGTAAAAAAGAATTTTCCTGGAGTAAAAATATTTCAGATGGACAAAGAATCTGCCAAAACAAATAGTGGTGCAGAAAAAATAATAGAAGAATTTGAAGGTAGTAAAGGTGCGATTTTAATAGGGACTGAAATGACATTCTTTTACTTGAAGAACAAAATACCCTTATCAATTATAGCTTCTTTTGATTCACTTTGGAGTATTCCAAATTTTAGAATGAGTGAAAGAATAATACAATTGATTATTTCAATGATTTCAAAAACTGATAGAAAGCTAATAATCCAAACAAAAAATGACAAGGATAGAGCGATAATATCAGTATTGAATGAGAACTTACTTTCATTTGTACGAGAAGAATTGGAAGATAGAAAATTATTACAATATTCTCCATATATGCGTTTTATAAAAATAATATATTTAGGAGATAAAGAAAAATCAATCCAAGCGAAAGAACATATGGCTGAATTATTAAATGAATATAATCCTGAAATATTTAGTGGATTTATTGCCAAAAGAAAAGATAAATATGTAACAAATGCTTTAATAAAAATTAATCCTAAAAAATGGTCACTATCTGAAATATCTTTAGGTTCTTCAATTGACCAAAATCTTTTAGAAAAACTTTTGTCACTTCCTCAATCTTTTGAAATCATTGTTGATCCTGAAGATTTACTGTAAACACTTGTAGCCAAATTTATTTATGCTATACTTAATACAATGTTTACAAAACAGCAAAAATCAATAATTGTTATCTCAATTATTAGCCAAATTAATGGCTTGGTTTTTGTTGATAAATTTTAGTAAATATTAAAAAATAGCAAATCAACAAAAACCGGCCCAAAAGCCGTTTTTTTTATTTTCGAATAGTTCTTTTACAAAATAAATATTTTTTAACAATTTAATACTTTTTACTATGGAAAAGCCAATCATCGTTACCGATCCTGACGTAAAGTTTCCTGAAATTTAATAAAATTTACAGGGACATTTCATTCCCCTAAGTCTGACTTAGGGGAATTTTTTATGAAACCAAAACAGTAAACTCCCCTTTTTGTTTGACGGGATTTTTGGTGAAATATTCTAAAAGCTCAGAGGCTGAGCCATTTTTAAATTCTTCGTAAATTTTTGTTAGTTCTCTTGCCACACAAACTTTTTTATTTGGACAAAATTTATCTAAAGCTTCGAGTGTTTTTAAAATCCGATGTGTCGATTCATAAAAAATCATTGTACGTTCTGAATTGGCAATTTCTTTAAATAAAGTTTCTCTACCTTTTTTATGTGGCAAAAATCCAAGAAATGTAAATTCATGAGTTGGTAAACCTGAAGCTGAAAGTGCCGTGATGACAGCAGATGCGCCAGGGATTGGAATAATCTCTACCCCAGAGGCCTTGCCTATGGGGTAATGTTCTTTAATTTTAGCAATCAGCATTGCCCCTGGATCTGAGATCGTCGGTGTACCAGCATCGGAAACTAAAGCTAGATTCTTCCCTTCTTCCAATAGTTCAAAAATTTTGTCAGTTTTTGCTAACTTACTTTGAGCATGATAGCTCATCGTCGGCTTCTTGATCTCATATTTATTTAATAGCTTTCCTGTGACTCTAGTATCCTCACAAAGGACCAAATCAACGCTTTTAAGCGTCTCTAAAGCCCGAAGAGTAATATCTCCCATATTGCCGATAGGCGTAGCCACAACGTAAAATTTTGACATATATAAAATATAACAAATTAAAGATTTGTATTACAGTTGACAACTATATATTTAAATAGTAATATTAATTTAAATTAAAAAATCACAGCCATGAAAGACACGGAAACAACATTTGAACACCAAGTTCCTTTGAAAAATTTAGAAAGCCCAGTACAAATATTTTTTTTACCAACTATTCCTGGTTCTGGGAATACAGATCTGGAAAAAATAATGCGAATATTGAATATATTAAATGAAGGTAAAATAAATTTTTCAGCTGAAACAAGAAGTTTTGTTTATAATTTTATCTTTATTCAAAAAAAGGATATTAAAATATTCGAAGGGCTTCCTAAATTTAAAGAGATAGTTTTCAGTATTAATCAAAACTATCCAAGAGAGATTGTAAACTAAAAAAAGAGGTGAGCAAAAACAATTTGTTCACCTCTTTTTTCTTTTTTTATTCTTTAATTAAATCTGCGAGAATGACAACATTACTTTCTGGTCGGACTTCGAGAACTCCACCAGAAACTCTAAATTTTATATTTTTCGGATCTGAAGATGACAATGAAGCGTCAGCCATCACAATAACTTCTCCAGCTTTAAGAGCAGAAATAAGTTGTGTGTGGTTTGGCATAACTTCGATGATACCAGTTTGGGTTGGCACAAAAAGAGCAGAGGCTTCACCTTCGTATTCAATCTTATCTTTACTTATGATTGCTAATTTAAGTTTTTGCATAATTTTTTCTGTCAAAGATGCCCTTTGACAAGCATGTCAAGGGGCATCCTTGACAGATTATAAGTTATTTTACTTCATCACCTAATACATCTTCGATATTTCCTTTCATATAAAATGCTTGTTCAGAAATATGGTCATACTTCCCTTCTAAAATTTCTTCGAAACCTTTAATTGTCTCTTCAAGTGGAACATATTTTCCAGGTCGTCCTGTGAATTGTTCAGCCACGAAATTTGGTTGTGAAAGGAATTTTTGAATTCTTCGTGCACGAGACACGGCTAGCTTGTCGTCATCAGTCAATTCATCCATACCCAAGATCGCAATGATGTCTTGTAAGTCTTTATATCTTTGTAGAATCTTTTGAATTCCTCGAGCCACATTGTAATGTCTTTCACCAATAATATTTGGATCAAGAATTGTTGAAGAAGAGTCTAGTGGATCAACGGCTGGATAAATACCAAGCTCAGACAATGGTCGAGAAAGCACAACAGTCGAGTCTAAGTGTGAGAATGTTGTCGCTGGAGCTGGGTCTGTAAGGTCATCGGCAGGCACATAAATAGCTTGCACCGAAGTAATAGAACCTTTGTCAGTTGAAGTAATTCTTTCTTGTAAGTTTCCCATTTCTGATGCCAAAGTTGGCTGATATCCCACAGCTGATGGCATACGTCCAAGCAAAGCAGAAACTTCAGAACCTGCTTGAGTAAATCGGAAAATGTTATCCATAAACAAAAGCAAATCCTTTCCTTCTGTGTCACGAAAATGTTCAGCCATAGTAAGAGCTGAAAGAGCGACACGAGCACGAGCTCCTGGTGGTTCATTCATCTGTCCGAACACGAGCATTGTTTTATCTAGAACTCCAGAATCTGTCATTTCTTTGTACAAGTCATTTCCTTCACGAGTTCTCTCTCCAACACCAGCGAATACAGAATATCCTCCGTGTTCAGCTCCAATGTTTCGAATAAGCTCTTGAATAACGACAGTCTTTCCAACTCCGGCACCTCCGAATAGTCCAACCTTTCCTCCTTTTAAGAATGGGCACATAAGGTCGATAACTTTAATACCAGTTTCTAGAACCTCAGTCTTTGGAGATTGTTGTGCGAATGTTGGTGCTGGTCGGTGAATTGGTAATCTCTTTGCAGTCTTTGGGGCTGGCTTTTCATCAATAGGATTTCCTACCACATCAAACATTCTTCCTAGAGTTTCCATTCCGACTGGCACTGAAATATATGCGCCAGTATCGATAACTTCATCTCCACGAGAAAGTCCATCTGTCGAAGTCATAGCTATCGTTCGCACTTCATTCAAACCTAGGTGACCTGCGACTTCAAGCACAAGATCAGTCTTGCCTTCGCGCTTTACTGTAAGTGCATTTAAAAGTGCTGGCAATTCTCCTTCGAATCTTACATCTACGACCGCTCCAATAATTTGTGATATTTTTCCTTTTTGCATTTTATTTATTTAATAATTAACCCTTCGACAAGCTCAGGGCAAGCTAATAATTTAATTTGATAAAGCTTCAGCTCCGGCGACGATTTCGGAGAGTTCTCTTGTAATACCATCTTGTCTTGCATGGTTGTATGAAAGGGTCAAAGCATCTAATATTGTCGTTGCACTATCTCCGGCATTCTTCATAGCAAACATTCGGGCTGAATGTTCAGAAGCAAAAGCTTCTGCAAGTGTCTGGTAAACGACGACATCCACTAATCCTGGTAAAATACTTTCTAATATAATATTTAAATCTGGTTCAAATTTGTAATCAATAAAATGATTTTCTTCTTCTTTTGTTTCAACTTTTTCTTCTTCGGTTTCTATAATATTTTTAATAGATTCTGCTCGAATCGGAAATAATTCTCGTAAAACTGGTTTGTAAGTAGTTGATTTCAAATATTCTGTATATAAAATTTTCACACTACCATATTCTCCTTTAATAAATTCAGATGCTACTAAGTCAGACAATTCTTTTGTTTGTTTAATGTCTGAATATTCTGAAAAAGTATGGAAGCTAGCGAAAAGTGGTAAATCTAATTTTCTTGAAATTTTTTCTGCGTATTTTCCAACAGCCACAACTTTTAATTCTTTACCACGAGATTCTTCTTTCTTTAAATAAATATTTAAAGCTTTATATAAATTTGTATGATAACCTCCACAAAGACCCTTATTGCTTGCAATCAAAATAACTAATTCTTTATTAGTTGTTCCAGCATTCATCAAAGGATTTGAAACATTAGGATCTTTTGAAAGATTTACTAAAAGTTCAAGTGCGTATCGTGAATAAGCTCGTGATGCAATTGCACGATCTACTGCTCGGCGCATTTTGGAAACTGAAACCATCTCCATCGTTTTAGTGATTTTCTTAATGTTCCCAACTGACTTTATTTTTTGTTTTATTGCTTTTGTTGCAAGTGGCATATTTAATTAATTACCCATAAACTCTTTAATTGCTGATATTAATTCTGCTTCGATTTTATCACTCCAATCTTTTGCAAGTTCAGCTAATAAATTTTTATTTGATCTTTCAAGATGAGCATAAAATCCTTCTTCCCAAGCTTTGATTTCACTTGTTTCAAGCTCATCGAGATATCCTTCGTTCACAGCATAAATAGCACAAACTTGTTTTGCGACAGCTATAGGAGAATACTGACTTTGTTTCATTAATTCAGTAACTTTTTGTCCACGATTAATAGCTTTCTTTGTATCAGCATCAAGATCTGATCCGAATTGTGCGAAAGATTCAAGTTCACGATATTGTGCCATCGCTAGTTTCATTTTACCAGCAACTTTTTTCATTGATTTAATCTGAGCTGCAGATCCTACACGTGACACAGAAAGTCCGGCATTAATAGCTGGTCGAATACCTTTATAGAATAATCCTGTTTCCAAGAAAATTTGTCCGTCAGTGATAGAAATAACGTTAGTAGGAATGTAAGCAGACAAATCTCCAGCTTGAGTTTCAATAATTGGCAAAGCTGTGATTGAACCGCCACCATAATTTTTATTTAAACGACATGCACGTTCAAGCAATCGAGAGTGCAAATAGAAAACGTCTCCAGGATAAGCTTCGCGACCTGGTGGTCTTCGTAGCAACAAAGAAATTTCTCGATATGCTACAGCATGTTTTGAAAGATCATCATAAACGACTAATACATCCTTACCTTTATCTAAGAAATATTCTGCAAGCGCAGTTCCTGAGTAAGGTGCTAAGTATGAAAATGCTGGGCCATCAGATGATCCGGCAGAAACGACAATAGTATAATCCATTGCGCCAGCTTCTTTTAATTTTGAAACGATACGAGCAATCTTTGATTGTTTTTGGGCGATAGCAACATAAACACAAATCAAATTTTGTCCTTTTTGGTTGATGATAGTATCGATGGCGATAGCAGTCTTACCAGTCTGACGATCACCAATGATAAGCTCACGTTGTCCACGACCGATTGGAATCATCGCATCGATAGATTTGATACCAGTTTGCACTGGAGTCTTCACAGGCTCACGAGTCATAACACCTGATGCAATTTTTTCAACTGGATAAATAGCATCTTCTTTAATGGCACCTGCTTCATCAATCGGTGCACCAAGTGGGTTTACGACACGACCGATAAATTTATCTCCTACAGGAATCGAAAGAATTTTATTTGTTCTTTTTACTGTCTCTCCTTCTTTGATTTTAGAAAAATCTCCGAGCACAATAATACCAACAGAGTCTTCTTCAAGGTTGAGCGCAAGTCCAACAGCACCAGATTCAAAAGAAACCATTTCTGATGACTGACATTTTGCCAAGCCGGAAACTTTCGCAATACCGTCTGATATACTCATGACAGTACCATATTCATATACTTCAGCCCCTCCTTTAAAATCTGCTATTCTCTTTTTTAAATTTTCTATTGTTGTATTTGCGCTCATAATTTTACCTGTCCCGTAGTAAGCTCTGCTTTACTACCGGGATAATTTAATTTATAATTTTTTCTTCTAATTTTTTAAGACCTGTTTGGATACTTGCATCATATATGATTCCATTATATTTTGCTCGAAATCCTGCTACTAATTCTTTTTTAATCTTTTTAACTTCTGGCAATTGATCAGCTTTCAAGAATGTTTTAATTTGTTTAGCTGTAATATCACTGATGGCATGAGCCGTCTCTATCTGAATACCTCTTTTTTCTTGATCAAATTGATTAATTTTTTCTAAATGAAAAAGAATCGATGGTAGCTGTGCCTGTAAATTTCTCTTTTGAATAAAATCAAAAAACTTAGCATCAAGATTTTCCATCTTTTCATTTGAAAGTTCAAAAAGTGCTTGCGCAAGTTGTTTTGATTTAATCATAATTATTTATTAGCCAACATTCCTTTGATAATTTCTTCACCTTGACCTTTTGCCACATATCCTTCCATAATTTTCTTTACTCCTTCTACAACTAAAGCAGAAGCTTCCTTGCGAACATTTGCTTCAGATTCAAGTCTGACTTTCTCAGCATCAATCTTGGCTTGTTTCATTATTGCTTCTTTTTCCTTATTTGCTTCTTCTTTTGCTTCTTTGACTATTTCCTTTCCATCCAATTGACCGCCAACGATTATTTTCTTTGCATCGTTTTTAGCTTCATGAATGATTTCATCTTTTTTAAGATTAGCATTTGCAAGCTCACTTTCAGCTTTTTTTGCATTTTCTAAACCTGTTTCAATTTCTTCTGTTCTTTCTTTTATTAAGTTGCTAAGCGGTTTAGCTGCAAGCTTATAAAGAACGAAAAAAACCAAACCGAAGTTCACGATCTGTGCTAGCATTAATTGCCAATCTATATGAAATGTTTGAATTAATTCATTCATATTTATTTAATATATTATTTGATTGAGAAAGCGATAACCAATCCGTAAATTGCGACAGCTTCAGCGAAAGCAGAAACGATCAACATTGGCACAAGGATTTTTCCTGCAGCTTCTGGATTTCTACCGATAGATTCCATAGCTTTTGAACCAACCATTCCAATACCGAAAGCTGCACCGATACCTGTAAGACCGATTGCTAGAGCCTTTGCTAAAGGAACTAAATTTACTACATTACTAACTACTCCTGCTACTTGATTTTCCATAATTTTATTTTTCCCTTTCGGGAGATTATTTATAATTAACTAATAATTTTTCGACTAACTTTTAATAATTTTAAACCTTTGCTAATTCACCTTCGTGGTGATGTTCTTCTTCGTGTTCATGTTCGCTGTGATCCTGTGAAGCTATCGTAAAGTAAACTGTCGCAAGTAAACTAAATATCAATGCTTGAATTAAACCGACAAATACTTCAAGGAAAAGAAATGGTCCTGGCACTAAGTAAGCAAAAATTGCAGACATTGAAGCTAGTAAAACTTCTCCTGCAAATACGTTACCGAATAATCGGAAAGAAAGTGATGCAATCTTAGCCACCTCTCCAAGAAGTTCCAAAACTCCAACGAAGAAATTTATGGGTGCTATAATCAAAACTGAAGGATCTTTTCTTACTTTCACAAACATTTGTGCAAGTCCTTGTATATTAATATATTTATTGAAAGTTTTCCAAACACCAATCACCACCATACCGAAGAAATTTGAGGCAAGGACTATCATTATACTTAGAGCCAATGTCGTATTTATATCTGCTGTACCAGAACGGAAAAGTGGAACAAAGGCACTATGTGCACCTTCTTTTGCAATAAAACCTATAGAACCAAGAACTGGCAATAACCCAAGCCAATTATTTATTAAAATAAATACAAACAAAGAAAATACTATCGGAAAAATCTTTTTAGAAATTTTTCTATCATTTGTAATTTGATCAATCAAAGACAAAGCTCCACCTAAAACTATTTCAAAAACATGTTGAAGCTTGCCTGGTATTTTTTTTAAATTTAATCGTATAGCTAAAGAAAGAAAGAAAACGATAACGACAGCTAGCCATGAAGTGATAAGTGAATTTGTGACCTGGAAACTTCCAATGTGAAATATTGGCTCAGCATAAATAGTCACTTCGTGACTAACCTGTTCTGTCGTTGTAATTTGGGTATTATTTTCCATTTATATAATTATTTATTTTCTTTTTCTAAATCTTTTTTGTATTTTCTGATTTCTCTGTAAATTCCAAAACAAGTAATACCGAAACCAGCCATAACTATTGCAAAAAATAATGTTTGACTACCTATCGTAGAACTTACATAATTTCCTGCCAAAACAGCAATAATTAAAGGAATAGCAATCCATGATGTGGCTCTAACATAAAAAAACATAATAGGTTTCCACCAAACACCATCTTTATTGGAAATATCCTTATTTTGCTCCATAAAAATAAAAGCCAAATGGCTTTCGCTCATTATAAGATAAATAAGCCCGAGATGCAACATTTGATATTAAAAAAGGCTTATTTTACAAGATATTTGTTAACTTCGTCAATTATTTTATTTGTGAAAATTTCAGTACTAAAATCTTCAGCTCTTTTTTTACAAGCTTCTTTGTATTTTTCAGGATTTTTATTTATTTCATTTATTGCTTCAATAATTTTATTTTCATCGATATCATCAATCAATATACCTGTCATATTATTTAAAATAGATTCTTTATAGCCACCCTCGTTCGGAGCTATGACTGGTTTACTGCAAGCCATTGCCTCAACAACATTCATTCCAAAATCTTCATCGCGTGTTGTAGCAATAAAACCCTTACAATAGGAATATAAGTTTTTCACTTCCTTGTCTTCCGCCCAATTAATAATCTGCACATTACTTGGTTTTATTTCTTCTATATACTTTTTGTATGACTCAAACTGACCTGCTCCTTTTTCATAACTGCCAACTATGATTAGTTTTTCATTCGGTAATTTAGTAAAAGCCTTCATTTGCAATTCGATTCTTTTGTGCTTAACAATCCGATTTACAGAAAGCCAATAATTTTTTGATATTTCATATTTAAATTTTTTTATATCAATTGGTGGATATATAATTTCCGCATTCTTTTTATAATATTTTTTAATACGGTTTTTTGTATTATCTGAATTAGCTACCCAAATATCCACATATTTTGAATAACTTAAACTAAGTAAGCGATTGATCCAAGCCCAAATATCATAAACAGATCTCTGCCACCATACGAGCATTTCTTTTTTTACATAATCTTTAAATTCCCAAAGTTCATTTAATGGCGAATGTGCATACCACATATTTGGATGATTATTTACGGCACCTGACATTGCCCAATCTCCAGCAATTATATAAAAATCATATTTCTTTTTTAGATTCAGTTTTCTAAATTTTAAAAAAGCTAATTGTTGCCGAAACGGTGCTTTAATTGGAATCTTTCCGATAGAATATATTCTTGGCAATAAATCACCAAATCCCATTTTATTTATTTTATCAGTATCTATATTTGTAGTATAAATGTCAGCATTTAACTCTCTTGCCATAGTTAAAGCCACAATTTCTGCTCCTCCTATATTGTCCATAAAATTATGGAATACTGCAATTTTCTTATCTATCATAAAATGATTTTAGCATTAATAATTTATGATCGTAAATAACATTCGACAATAAAATCTGATACTCTCTTTTTTATTTCATTTATGTTTCTATTTTTTTCAATCATTTCTCTACTTTTTAATCTCATTTTTTGCAATAGAACTAAATCAGAATTTAATAAATTTATTTTTTCAATGAAATCTTCTTTTGTATTGCAGATAAAACCATTTTCACCATTTATAATTAATTCGGGCATTTGACCAACGGGTGTCGAAAGAATAACCAAACCTCTACCCATAGCCTCGATTGCTGGTAACGGTCCACCTTCAATAAACGATGTACAAATATAAATTTCATTTTCGTCGATAATTTTTAAATATTCATCATCATTAACTATTTTAAATCCTATCTTTAGATTAAAATTAATTTGATCTTTTAAATATTCTTTCAATTCTAATAATAAATCTGGATTTTTTCTCCAACTTTCACTACACACAGAACAAACACCACATTTATTTGTAACAATTTTATTTTTATCTATAAATGGAAACCTACCCATTGTTGGAATTAAGAATGAATCAATTTCATATTTCTTTAAAATATCATGCATTTCTTTTGACACAACTATTAGATTTTTTATTCTTTTTAACAAATATAGAAATAATTTCTTCTCGTAAAAATTAGCCTTAGGATCAGACAAAATTAACAATTCTTCTTTGTCGTGAATTGTAATTATACTTTTGTTTAAATCATATAAATGATGTATGTCATATAAGTACTTGGACAAATGTCCGAAAAACACTAGGTCATATTTTTTGAATTTTTTTCTATCTATTTTTTGCTCATTTGAATAATGAATCTCATAATCAATGTTTGAATTATTTCCAAGCCAAATATTAGCTAAATGTGTTATAGATCCATGAGGATGATCACTTATATACAGGACTTTAATTTTTTCTTTTACTTTCTTCCTTTTATTTATTATCTTTATATATTTCAAACTTGATAGAAAATAAATTAAAAACCAATACAAAAACCAAATAAAATCTTTTATCTTAAATATAGCTTTCAAAAGAAAGTTTTTTGATTCACGCTTTGTTTCAATTTTTTGTTTCAATTTATTTAACATTTTTTAACCAAGGCCAACTTTTAACGTATTGTTTTAATTCTTCACGATTCATTAAATTAATTTTTTCATATTCTGTCGAGTTACTCTTGTAATTGCTATGATTATTTGTACTATTAATAGTCCTTGTGTGATACAAATGAATTAACACAGATGGTGTACGGTTTATCCTATAACTAAATTTTTCAAAACGAATATTTCTTTCTTCATCCTCGACACCCCAAGAAATAAAATTTTCATTTTCCATACCTATATCTATAAATGTATCCTTATTCGCAATACATACACCACCAAAACATCTACTTCTGTCGTAATGATATTTTTTATTATGTAAAAATATATTCATCTTTGAAAAAATTTTCTCTTTTTGTTTTTTGTCAGCATCAACAACATCTCCATTGTATGGATAAACAACATCAGCTTTGTTTTTTCTTAAAAGTAAAACTGAATAGAAAATGTGTAATGGATTAGCTAATACATCCGCATCATAACTAATGATTATTTTAGTATTTGCTAATTTAATTAAATTATTCAATATCTTAGTTTTATGAAAAAGACCATTTTTATTCAATAAAAATACATAGCCTGCATTATTGCTGACATATTCAAAATTCCTTTTTTCTCCTTCTTCGCCAACAATTATATTTGTATTAAAAAATGATTCAATATATTTGATTACATAATCTAGATTTTCTTTTCTGTCATTTGAGTCAAGGCTTGTTGGAATAATAAAAGTAGCGTCCATTAAATCTATTTTTTTTGAACTATTACCTTCTGAAATGTCTTTAATTATTTTTTTAATCTCATTTCTTTTACTAAATGAAATTGAATTTATTTTACAATAAAAAATAATCTTATTTTTAAATTTATATAAATTACAATATATTTTATAAAAAATAAAATCTTTTATAAAAACTAAAAATCTATCAAAGATTGATTTTGAATTTCTTTTATTTTCGATTTTTCTTTTTAATTTATAAAACATAATTATTTCTTAATAAATTCAATAAACTTTTTATACCAATTAAATTTTGCTTTAAGGAATGCTGACAATCTATAGACATTCCTCAAAAAAGCAATTCGTTTTATGTAAATACATACTTCATAAGCATAATTAAATGGATTACTTAAATATTTAAATTCATTCTCTAATTTACTTTTTTCTAAAAGAAGTATCGGGGGATTATCTTTCCAATATGTACCATGCCAGTAATGTACCATACATGTTTCTTTGTAATATTCCCTATCCAGCAACATTTTCAAAGACTTAAGTTTATAATATGGCATCATCGTATTATTAGTCACATCTAAAATCGGATTCACAATTTTCCAATCAAGAATAGTTATCCCTTTATTTGGAAGAAGTGAATTTAATGCATTCGTTATTGCTATTGGCCCTGTTGTTTTGATTACATCTGTATTTTGTGTATCGTTGCTTACAATTAGATCAATCAGCTGCTTCAAAGTCTCATTTTTAGGCAATGCATAAATAAAATTAGCAGCATATAAAGGCTTAATATTGTAAACACCTATTGATTGAGCTGGCATTTCAAACGAAAGAGCAAGTGAAGCATCTTTAATATAATTTTCGATTAAGTAATCCAAGCTTTTTATACACTCCATATCTAAATCTACATAAGCTCCACCCTTACTGTAAATTACCAACAATCTAAAAAGGTCAGCACGAAAAATATCTGTTTTATATGATTTGTAAATTTCATACAGTTTAGGAAATTCATTTTTAACAAAAATATCCATTTCTTCATCAGTCCATAGTTTATATTTCCAATCAGAATTATTTCTTTTCCAAGAATCAACACAAAAAAGTAATTCCTTTGGGATTTCATTAGTTTTCCATGTTTGGTGAATTATCTTTACTGTATTCATAATTTGTTTAATTCATTCTTATAATTTTCCATAATGATTTTCCAATCATATTGTTCTTCTGCTAATTTTCTCGCATTCTGTATATTTTTCTCTAGGAAAACAGGCTCATTAATTAATTTCAATATCTTATCCTTAAATAAAATAGGGCTATCTGCAATTAAAATATTTTCTTCGTCTACATAATCTACACCTTCTGCTCCTTTTGAAGTTGAGACAACCGGCGCGCCATTTGCAAAAGCAGTCAGTATTTTCAGCCTAGTCCCATTACCATGTAATATGGGACAAATAAAAATTGAATTATTAAAATATGGTCTTATATCATCCACAAAACCTAAAAAGTTAACATTTTTTATTTTTCTTTCATTAATAAAATCTTTATCATCATATTCACCAATTATATTTAACTTTATGTTTATGCCTAATAAAGGAAAAATTTCTTTTATAAAATATTTAATACCCTCAATATTAGGTCGATATTTTAATCTACCTATAAATAAAATTGATTTTTGCTTGTCAGTATTTTTATCAAAATGAAAGTACTCTACATCAACTCCATTTGGCACAACTATAATATTTTTATATCTCAGATTATTTAATTTCTCTTTCTCATAAACAGAACAACAAACATGCATATCAAAAATATTTTTATCTAAACCAATAGCATAGCTATCTACATTATGAAAATCCAATATTTTCATAGAATCTGTTTTTACTCCATTTAAGACGTCGCCAAATTCTGAATGCTCTACTTGAATATAATTAAAATTCCTTTTTAAAAGTATTTTTTTTAAATTCCTTCTTAAAAGGAAAATTTTAAATAAATATGAACCAAAAAACGATGGTATGATTATAACTTCACATATATTTTCTAAATCACTTAAGGACTGTGCTTTATCTTTTTTACCAACAAATGACAATAGAGTAACATTGTAATATTTAGACAATTCCTTAATAAAGAAAAAATTTCTAATGTTTGCACCTCCTGTATTGTTTATTGGAAGTTCGTTGGTAATTATTAAAAATGATTTTTTATCATCCATTTTATTTTTCTTTAATACCTAAAATACTAAACATAAAAGCTGAAAAGAAAGTTTGTATACCAAGCACAATCAATGTCAGAGCTACTATTGAATTTTTAATTTCATTCAATGATCCTAAACCAGAATTAATCCATTTAGAAAAAACATATATGTATATAAATATACCAACCACTAGTAGTAAAAAACCTAAAATACTAGCTTTTTCTAAAGTAATTTTCTTAAAAAGCATTTCAATCATTTTGTCTGAATCACCTAAATGTGTTACTGCATATATCCTAGAAAAACCAGCAAAGAAAATTATCTGATATCCAACCATTATCATCACAGCAAAAAGAAACATCGGATGTACATATAGTTGTATACCAAGGAATTCTGGATTAGAAAAATAAAAATATATCATTAGCAGTGAGCCCAAGATAAATAAAAACAATCCAGGTATCAGAAAAAGAAAATTTGGTGAATACAATAAAATAAATCTTAAATGTCTCCAACCATCTGAAAATGATTTTAATTTAGACTCACCTATTCTTTCATTGTATGCTACGGGAATTTCGCATATTTTTAATTTTGCTTTTGAGGCCTTGATGATCATTTCAGAAGCAAATTCCATACCTTTTGTATATAAAACTATTTTATTTAAAGCATCTCTTTTTATTGCCCTTGCGCCACAATGTATATCTTTTATTTTTATTTTAAAGAAAGATCGAACCAAAAATGAAAGTATTGGATTACCAATATATCTATGAAGCCATGGCATTGAT
>Ga0194052_1001173_pt1 | contig 15510 bp, 18 predicted proteins | sample SepL226m_MetaG_FD_160117 | JGI IMG/M metagenome (GOLD analysis project Ga0194052, IMG submission 160117) | Anoxic zone freshwater microbial communities from boreal shield lake in IISD Experimental Lakes Area, Ontario, Canada - Sep2016-L227-6m | ecosystem: Environmental > Aquatic > Freshwater >... | reverse complement strand
GGAGATGGTGATCTACGGAGTTTCGTTTGACATGGTCGGCAAACAGCCGATCGTCTTGCTGAAGACCGTTGACGGGAACAAGTTCCTGCCGATCTGGATCGGCCATCCCGAGGCGGCAGCGATCCTCATGAAGCTTCAGGGGCAGGCAACGCCACGGCCGATGACGCACGACCTTGTCGTAGAGATTCTCGACGAGCTCGAAGCCAACTGCGCGCAGGTCGCGATCACCGAGCTCCGCGACAACACCTTCTTCGCGACGATCACGCTGAAGATTGGTGACAAAGAGGTTGAGATCGACTCACGCCCTAGCGACGCTCTAGCGCTCGCCGTCCGTTCCGAATCACCGATCTACGCAGCCGAGGACGTGATCGCCGAGTCGGCGATCGAGTTCGAGCACGAGGTAGAGGACACCGAAGAGGTCGTTGACCGCTTCAAAGACTTCCTCGACCAAGTTTCGCCTGAGGACTTTGGCGGCGGCGACAGTTAGCGTGCGAGCACTGGCCTGCGCCGCCGCGGTGCTTGCCTTACTCGCCTTGCCGGCCTTTGCTTCCGCTAACGCGCCGGCGGCTGCGAGCTCGCCGCTGACGAGCGCACGGGCCGAGGCGATTGCCGGTAGGACTGCTGTATTCATCGAGCAGCGCCAAGCCCACCACGGCACGACAATCAGCGCTGTCCGCAAGGCCGCTGGGAGCTGGGAGGTGAGCCTCTTCACTAAGGGGAAAGCGCCGCAGCAGATCGCCCTCGCGAAGATCGCTGCCAACGGCGCTGTGACCGAGGTCTGGGGAGGCTTCCAAGTTGCTTGGTCGATGGCCCGCGGTTACCCCGGCGCCTTCGGTCGCTCGGTCAATTCCCCGTGGATCTGGATCTCGCTCTGCGTCGCCTTCCTAGTCCCCTTCTTCGATTGGCGCAAGCCATTTCGCTGGCTCCACTTCGATCTCCTCGCGCTACTTGGCTTCAGCGGTTCGCTTGCCTTCTTTAACGACGCGAACCTCGGCATCTCTGTCCCGATCAGCAGCGCTCTGCTCGCGTGGTTGGTGGTCCGTCTATTGGTGATCGGGCTGCGGCCGGAATCGAGGCCGCCGCCGCTGCGGCTGCTGGTCCCATGGCGTTGGTTGGCCGTGATCGGGCTGTTTCTGATCGGGTTTCGGGTTGGCCTCAACATCGTTGACGGGAACGTCATTGACGTCGGTTACGCCGGCGTTATTGGCGCCGACAAGCTAAGCCATGGCAGGCAGCTGTACGGCGCCTTTCCGTTCGACAACGGCAGCGGCGACACGTACGGCCCGCTGCTCTACCTGTTCTACGTTCCATTCGAGTGGATCTGGCCTTGGCAAGGGCATTGGGATGACCTCCCTGCCGCTCACGCTGCCGCGGGATTTGCGGACATCGCCTGCACCGCTTTGCTGTTCCTGATCGGCCGCAAGCTGCGTGACAACGCGCTGGGAGTCGTGCTCGCCTACGCCTGGCTGGCTTTTCCGTTCACGATCTATGTGACCAACTCCGGCAGCAACGATGCGATTCCGGCCGCTCTCGTGTTGGCCGCGATTTGGCTTCATCGTCAGCCGGTAATGCGCGGCGCCTTCAGTTTCGCTGCCGGCCTGACGAAGTTCGCACCGCTGGCGCTGCTGCCGTTGTTTGCCGGTGATGGGCTCTGGGATTCGGCGCTGCCGCGTTCCACCCGTTTGAAGCGGCTAGCTGGCTACGTGCTCGGAGTCGTTGTCGTGCTCGCCGCGACAGTCGCGATTTTCGCGCCGCATACCGACCTGCGGACATTCTGGGATCACACGCTCGGTTATCAGTTCGGGCGCGACGCGCCGTTCTCGGTCTGGGGCTTCTACGGCGGCGGTTGGCGTACGGCACAGAAGGTTGTTCAGGCGGCGACAGTGTTACTGGCGCTGGCAGCCTTCTTCATCCCGCGGCGGCGAAACATCATCACTCTCGCCGCGATGGCCGGCGCGATCATGGCCGCCGTTCAGCTTTCCGCGACCTACTGGTTCTACCTCTACCTAGCCTGGGTGATCCCACTCGCGCTGATCGCCTTCCTCGGGCGTCCTGCGCTTACTGGACTTCGCGAGGGGCGGCCGGAGCGGCCAGTAGGAGTTGCTCGATCGACTCCGCACGCCGCGGGCCCCGGCAGCGGATGACTACGCCGTTGAGCCACGGGTCGTCTTCTGAAGGCTCGAACTGAACGCGCATACCGGATACCAGTGAACCGACGGCCTGCTCACGTTTGACTCCAATTACGCCTCCGCGCGCGCCAGTCATGCCAACGTCGGTGATGTAGGCGGTTCCGCCGGGCAGCACCCGTGCGTCGGCGGTTGGGATGTGGGTGTGCGTTCCGACGACGGCGCTGACCTGCCCGTCGAGATACCAACCGAGCGCGACCTTCTCGCTCGTCGCTTCGGCGTGCATGTCTACAAGGACCTGGTCGGCGCCAGCCTTCACTAACTCTTCGACCGCGCTGTCGGCGGCTTGGAAGGCGGGGTGAGCGGGGTCGAGGAAGAGATTGCCGGAGAGATTGACGACGCCAAGCTTGACGCCTTCTTTCTCGACAATGCAGTGGCCGTGGCCGGGCTGCGAGCGCAGATAATTGGCTGGGCGCAGAATCGGGTCGTGCTCGTCGAGATAGGGGACGATCTCGGAGCGGCGATAGGAGTGGTTGCCGAGCGTGATCACGTCGACCCCCGCTTCGAAGAGTTCGTCAGCAATCTTCGGTGTGATCCCAAGGCCGCCGGCAACGTTCTCGCCATTGACGACTACGAATGTTGGTTCGTAGCGCTCACGGATTGATGGCAGCAGCGCAAGCAGCGTGCGCCGTCCGCAGCTGCCAACGAGGTCTCCAATGAAGCAGATAGTTGCTTGATCTGGTGCCATCAGGCAAGACTTTCGCAGCTTCGCTCCCGCCCAGTGAGAGCGCCGTCCCTACCATTGACGGCGATGGCCTTTCCGCTGACCCGAATGCGGCGCCTGCGCCGAACCCCGGCGCTACGTGAGCTGGTGCGCGAGACACGCCTTGATGCAGGCGATCTGGTGCTGCCGATCTTTGTTGAAGCGGGCCTTGGCGCGCCGCAGCCGATCGATTCGATGCCTGGGGTTAGCCGTCAGCCGGTTAGCGGCGCACTCTCGGAGGCCGCCGAGTGCTTGGCACTTGGGATTCCCGCGATGCTGTTCTTTGGCATCCCGGCCACGAAGGATGCTGAAGGTTCTGGTGCCTGGGATCCGGAGGGCGCTGTGCAACAGGCGATTAGCGCAATCAAGGCTGCTCACCCGGACCTCGTCTTGATCGCCGATTGCTGCCTATGCGAGTACACCGATCACGGCCATTGCGGGCCGCTCAATGATTCTCGCGAAGTCGATAACGACGCGGCGCTGGAGCTGCTGGCGAAGACCGCTGTCAGCCAGGCGGCCGCTGGCGCGGACGTGATCGCGCCTAGCGACATGATGGATGGTCGGGTGGGTTTCATTCGAGCCGCGCTCGACGACGCCGGCTTCTCGGACGTCGCGATCCTCGCTTACAGCGCCAAGTTTGCCTCCGCCTTCTACGGCCCGTTTCGCGAGGCCGCCGATGGCGCCCCGTCCTTTGGCGACAGGCGTGGCTACCAGATGGATCCAGCCAATCTTCGTGAGGCCGTGCGCGAGGCGCAGCTCGACCTCGAAGAAGGCGCCGACGCGCTGATGGTTAAGCCAGCAATTCCTTACCTCGATGTGATTAGGCGCGTTGCCGATCAAACCGGAGCGCCGGTAGCTGCGTACAACGTAAGTGGCGAGTATGCGATGGTGAAAGCGGCGGCCGCAGTTGGCGCGCTCGATGAGCAGGTAGCTGTTCTTGAGCTTCTAACTTCGATCCGCCGCGCCGGAGCAGATTTCGTCATCACCTACCACGCGAAGGACGCAGCCCGATGGCTTCAAAAGACGTAACAGCAACACCGAAGATTCGCAGCCGCAAGGATGGCGCTGCAGTCAAGCTGAGCGATCTTGATCGCAAGCTGCTCGACCTGATGCAAGGCTCGTTCCCGATAGCGGCGCGTCCTTATGAAGCAATCGCTCTAGAGGCAGGGATCAGCGAAGACGAGGTGCTGGCGAGCGTTGAACGGCTACTGAAGGACCGAATTATCCGCCAGGTCACGCCGATTTACGACACGCGCGCGCTTGGCTATGGATCGATGCTCGTAGCTGCGAAGGTTGACCCGGAGCATCCGTGGCGCGCGGCAAAGATCGTCAACTCGCACCCCGGCGTCTCGCACAACTACCTGCGCAACCACGAGTTCAACATGTGGTTCACGTTGGCCGTCGAAGAGGATTCGCAGCTGGGCCTGCAGGGAACGCTTGACGTGCTGCAGGACCTCACTGGCGCTGAGTCGATCCGCCAGCTACCGACGCTGAAGCTGTTCAAGATCCGAATGGACCTCGAGATGAGCGGCGACACCGACACGCTCGCTAAGCGCGGCGTCGTAGAGGAGCCGGTAGATCTTCAAGCTCAGGACTACGACGACTTTGATCGCGCCGTGATCCGAGCCACGCAGGGCAACCTGCCGGTAGTTACAGAGCCGTGGGTCGGCGCTGCTGAGGAGCTTGGGATCAGCGTCGATGAGCTACTCGCTCACTTGGAAGCGATGAAGGAGCGCGGTCTACTGCGCCGCGTGGCCGGAATTCTCTACCACCGCCGCGCCGGTTTCTCAGCCAACGGGATGGGCGTCTGGAAGGTGCCGGCCGACAAGATCGACGAGATCGGGCCGCAGATGGCCGCTTACCGCGGCATCTCGCACTGCTACGAGCGACCGACCTACGCCGACTGGCCGTACCAGATCTTCACCATGGCCCACGGGCGCTCGAAGGAAGAATGCGACGCGATTCTCGACGCGATTGCCGACGAGTTCCCAATCGAAGAACGAGCGACGCTTTACTCGAGCACTGAGTTCAAGAAGATTCGGCTGCTCTACTTCACCGACGATTTCCGCAACTGGGAGCGGGAGTACGGCGGACTCTAGTGACCGTCTCACTGCGAGACACTCGCTCCGCTGAGCTATACGCGCGGGCGCTTCAATACCTGCCGGGCGGTGTCAACTCTCCCGTCCGCGCGATGCGCTCAATCGGCCGCGACCCGATCTTCATCGAGCGCGGTGAGGGCGCTGAGCTGACCGATGTAGACGGCAACACCTACATCGACTACGTCTGCTCCTGGGGCCCTTTGATCCTCGGTCACGCCGATCCCGAGGTGCTCGCTGCGATCACCGAGGCTGCAGCTGCCGGTACGACCTACGGTGCGCCAACTGCCGGTGAGGTCGAGATCGCTGAGCTGATCTCGCACCGGATCGCCAGTATCGAGATGCTCCGGATGACGAGCTCCGGTACCGAAGCGGCGATGAGCGCGATTCGTTTGGCTCGGGCAGCGACCGGCCGTGAGAAGCTTTTGAAGTTCGCTGGCGCCTACCACGGACACCTCGATGGATTGCTCGCTGAGGCCGGCAGTGGTCTAGCGACCGCAGCGATTCCGAGCAGCCCGGGTGTACCGGGCGCGGCAACTGCCGCGACGGTAATCGTCCCTTGGAATGACCCGGAGGCGCTGATTGCCGCCACCGAGGAGCACGAGTTTGCCGCGATCCTCGCCGAGCCGTACCCGGCCAATATGGGGCTAGTGCCACCAGCTGACGGGTTTCTCGAACTACTTCGCGATCGCGCTACAGCTAACGGCGCGCTGCTCGTATTTGACGAAGTGATCAGTGGCTTCCGCGTTGCCTCGGGCGGTGCGCAGGAACTAACCGGCGTCACCCCAGACATCACAGTTCTCGGCAAGATCGTCGGCGGCGGTCTACCGGCCGCGGCATACGGTGGCTCGCGTGAACTGATGGAGATGATCGCGCCAGCCGGTGACGTCTACCAAGCGGGGACGCTGAGCGGAAATCCACTGGCGGTTGCCGCCGGCCTGGCGACGCTGGGGCGGCTCGATGACGCCGCGTACGTTCGCCTTCAATCAACCACGGAGGCGCTCGCTTCAGGTATGCGCGACGCTGCTCGCGAGGCTGGGGTTCCAGTTGACGTCGTTCACACAACCGGCCTATGCACGGTCTTCTTTAGCGAACACCCCGTCGTTGACTACGCCTCGGCTCAGCGCTGCGACCTTGAGCTCTATGGGAACTGGTGCTGCGCCCTGCTGGCTCGTGGCGTGTATCCACCACCGTCGCAATTTGAGACCTGGTTTCCATCGCTGGCGCATACGCCTGAGCAGATTGAACAGACGATTGAGATCGCCAAGGCGGCCTTCGCTGAGGTTGCGTGAGCGACGAGCAGACGAATCTTGCGCTCGCCGCGGTGGCGGCGCAACTGAGCGCTGACGGCGGCCTGTTGGCTGAGGCTTTGCTCGGCGCAAACGGCGCCGAGCCGCCAAGCGGCGGTCCTGCACTTGGGGCGCTCGCGGCATCTGGTCCCCGTTCAGCAGGGCGCGAGCAGGCGATCGCTGTCGTTGTTGAGGCTGTCTACGAGGGATACCTGCTCCACGGCGGCAGCTCGCGGTTGCTCGACGCGAGTGATCCGGACCTCAACATCCTCGCTGGAGACCGTCTCTACGCGCTCGGTTTGGCTCAGTTGGCGGCGCTAGGCGACCTCGAGTCGGTGAGTCAACTGGCCGACGTGATCGCGATCTGTGCTCAGGCCCAGGCGCTCGATGATGAGGCCCTGGCGGCAGCCGGTTGGCAGCTTGGCGCGAGCGCTATTGGCTGGGGCTCGTCGTCGTTCGCAGAGGAGTCGAAGGCGATCGTCGCCAATGATCCAGCCGCTGCCACGCAGGCGCTTGAGGTTGCTGCAGCTCAGCTGCGCGGTGAGAGTCCGTAAACCTGCTGACCGGAGAGCTTTCAGGCGGCCGTCGTCGTACTATTGATCGTCAGTAATGTTCAGCCCGCAGCGCCGACAAGGTGCAGCGCCCACTTCAAAATGGCAGACCGCAAAGAACCCAAGAGCAAGTACACCGCTGATCGTCAAACCCCCGGAGCGTTCGAGGGCGAGACAGTCACGCGCCGACGCGCGATGGTTGTCGCCGGTCAGGCAGCCGGCGGCGTTGCTGCAGCCGCCTTCGTTTTGCCTGCGCTCGGCTTTGCGATGGGCCCAATCTTCGAGAAGGAAGACCAGCCTTGGCAGGCCGTTGGCAAGGTCGATGAGTTCAACGACCAGAGCTACGTCCCGCGCACGATCACGCTCGTCGCCGGAATTGGTGACGCCGGCAAGTCAACGGTTTACATCCGCAAGTACAACCCGCAGCTCGATACGGAGCCGCGCGATGAGTACAACAACTACATCGCGATCTCGACGCTCTGCATGCACCTTGGCTGCCCGGTCCGATTCACCGCCGCGGCTCAGCGATTCATCTGCCCTTGCCACGGTGGTGTCTACGACATCGTTGGCAAGGTGGCTGGTGGCCCGCCGGTTCGCCCGCTCGACCGCTTCTACACCCGCCTGGAGAAGAACGCGGTGCTGATCGGCCCGCGCTTTTCGGTCAACAGCGAACTGCAACGCTTCTCGCCGCGCGATCCAGGCGAGCCACTCGACGGAGTTGGCCAGTACCTGTATCCATCCCGTCCATCGATGCGCAAGATTCCGGGTACCTAGGCGATGGCCAAGATCAAGCTGCCACCAGTTCCAAGCAACCCGCTTTCGTCGCCCAAGCGGCCTGGTAAGGAGTACGGCCCGAGCGGTGCACGTGGGCACGCAGCGGAGGCTGGAGTCTCAGCCGTTGACTGGATTGATGAGCGCACTTCACTTTCCGGCGGCCTGCGCTGGGCCATGTTCCGCAAGGTGCCTAAAGGCACAAACTGGTTCTACACGCTCGGCTCGGCGACGATGTTTGCGTTCCTCTCGCAGGCTGTCACGGGCGTTTTCCTGGCGATGTACTACGACCCTTCGGCAACTCGAGCCTACGAGTCGATTCAGTACATCAACAACAACGTGTTCCTCGGTGAGTTCGTCCACGGTATGCACCGTTGGGGCTCATCGGTGATGGTGATTCTGATCTTCCTGCACATGGGCCGAACCTTCTTCTTCGGCGCTTACAAGTATCCGCGTGAGCTCAACTGGGTGATCGGCGTTGCACTGCTGGTGATGACGATGACGATGTCATTCAGTGGTTACTTGTTGCCGTTCGATCAGCGCTCCTACTGGGCCACGATCGTCGGCGTCAACATCAACGGCACCGGCCCGCTAGTGGGCCCTTACCTGTCGGAGTTCCTGCGCGCTGGCCCTTACTTCGGCGCGACAACGCTTTCGCGCTTCTACGCGATCCACATGCTGATGGTGCCTGGTGCGATCGCGGCACTGATGGGCTTCCATCTCTACCTCGTCGCCAAGCTTGGCACGACGGCGCCGCCTTGGATTAAGGCAAAGGGGCCGGAGAAGCTCAGTGAAGAGAAGGTCACGGTCGAAGCATGAACAAGCAGCAGAAAGAGAAGTACTTACGCGATTACGGAACGCTGAAGAGTCAAGGCAAGCCGTTCTTCCCATACGCCGTAGCGAAGGACAGCGCGATGGCGATGGTCGTGATGGCCGTGATCATCGCGATGTCGATCGTCCTTGGCGCCGAACTTGGCCCGAAGGCCGATCCGACGTCAACCACCTACACGCCGCGCCCAGAGTGGTACTTCTTCTTCCTCTTCGAGCTCCTGCGCGTGATCAAGCCTCCCGCGCTGGTGCAGCTGGCGACGATCGGTGTGCCGACCATCTGCCTGATTCTGCTCTTCCTGCTTCCGTTCTACGATCGCGGTCCTGAGCGTCGTCCTGAGCGTCGGCCGATCGCAACTACGGCGGGGATCTTCGTTATCGGCGCGATTGGCTACCTGACCTACCTTGGCGCCGCCGCTGGCCCGCCAACGCAGATCGACATCCCAGTCCCTGCCAATGTTGTCTCGCAGGGGCCGACCGCAGTGGCCAACTACAAAGCTGGGGAGCAGGTTGTTGCTCAGTCAGGCTGCGCCGCTTGCCACAAGTTTGGCGAGAACGGCAACTCCGGTCCTGGCCCCGCCTTAACCAAGGTCGGCGCGAGGCTGCCTGCGCAGGCAATCCAAAGAACGTTGCTTAACCCGAGCGCACCGATGCCTTCGTTCTCGGCGCTCAGCGAGCAGTCGCCGAAGCAGTTCGCGCAGATGGTCGGCTTCCTCGCCGCCCTGAAGTAGTAGGCGACGATGGCCGACGGTAGCGCCAGCGGGACTCTTGAAGAGCCGCAGGTCGAAGCGATGTTCGACCGCATTGCGGGCGTCTATGACCTGATGAACTCGCTGATGACTGCTGGGCTGCACCATCGTTGGCGCCGCCGCGCAGCCGATCTTGCTCGCGTTGCCGCGGGGGACAGTGTGCTCGACGTTGCGAGTGGAACCGGCGACTTGGCGATCGAGCTAGCGGCACGCGTTGGCCCTGCTGGCAGCGTGATCGGCTCCGACTTCTCGGAGCAGATGCTCGATCGGGCGCGCGTAAAGGCGCCTCAGCTGGAGTGGGAACAGGCCAACGCACTGGCTTTGCCCTATGGGGACGATCGCTTCGACGCTGTCACCGTCGGGTTCGGCGCGCGCAACTTCTCCGACCTTGACGCAGGGCTCGAAGAGATGGTTCGTGTGACTCGCCCCGGTGGCCGTGTCGTCGTGCTTGAGATCACGACTCCAACGCGCCCACCTCTCTCAAACTTCTTCCGCCTTTGGTTCGACCGGCTGGTACCGCTGATCGGTCGCTTCGCCGGCGACTCTGACGCATACAGCTACCTACCGAGCTCTGTTCGGCGGTTCCCCGATGCGCGAACGCTCGCGAGCCGACTCGCCAGCGCGGGCCTAACCGACGTTGCATACATTCTTACCGCGGGTGGGATCATCGCGATCCATTCGGGGACAAAGCCGGAGGGCTGATGGAGGACGCAGCGCCGCAGACCGGTGAGTTGGTCGTTGCTGGCGGAGAACACATTCCGCCGCTACTCAGTGAGATTGAGAATCGCTTGATGGCGGAGGCAGTGGGCTACGGCGCACCACTTCGAGAATACGGTGAGGCCACGATCGCGGCCGGTGGTAAACGCCTCAGGCCTCTGCTTTTGTTGCTTTGCGCGGGTCCGCCTCAGACCGACGCACAGCGAGAGGCGCTGGTGCGTGCCGGCGCGGCGATTGAACTAATCCATAGCGCCACGTTGGTCCACGATGACGTGCTCGATCAGGCCGACCTGCGGCGCGGCAAACCGACGGTAGTTGCGACAGCTGGCCGCGGCGCGGCGGTGGCGACAGGCGACATGCTCTTCGCTCGCGCCTTTGCCGTAATAACGCATAGCGGCGACCCGCGTTCGGTTGCGGTGCTGAGTGACGCCTGCTCCGCGCTGGCGCGTGGCGAACTGCTGCAGCGCGCTGATGCTTGGAACGTGGCAATCGACCGCGACCGTTATCTCGAACGCTGCGAGCTGAAGACGGCCAGCCTGTTTGAGGCGGCGTGCGCGATCGGGACAATTGTCAGCGACGAGCCTCAGCTCGACCTCGCAAGCTTCGGTCGATTGACCGGGATCGCCTTCCAGGTTCTCGATGATGTTCTTGATATCAGCGGCCCTGCCGAGCGGACCGGGAAGCAGCGCGGCACCGACCTACTCGACGGAACCGTCACCCTGCCAATGATTATTGCTCGCGAGAACGACCCAGAGATAGCGGCAATCGAGCTTGAGACGGTTAACTCCGCTCCAGCAGCTGAAGCACTCTGCGATTCGATCGCCGCGAGCGGGGCGCTAGACCAGGCACGCGGTTTCGCTCTAGGACTGGTCGCCGAAGCTAAGCGCGGGCTTCCGCCCGGACTTGACTCACGCCGCCGCGCCGCTCTCGAGCTCGTAGCCGACAGCGTTGTCGCACGCTACAGCTGAGCGTGCGCGCCGCTTAAAAGTCCTCAGGCAGGATGTGGTCGTTAGCGAGAGCCGAGCGAAGCCGCTCGATATCGCGCTCAGCGTTTTCGGCCGTCAGCTTGACGAGCGTCATCTCTAGCTCATCGGCGCCGCGCTGGTGGGCGCGGTCGCAGAGCTCGGCGACGTCGTCTTCCACAACCGTTGTGCAGCGGGCCTCACAGTTAGGACAGCGCAGCTCAATCTTCCAGTGACGTGGGCCGTAGCCATCCCATTCGACCGGCTGAACCGCGTCGCAGCCGCATTCGCCGCAGCTGAGAAGTTCGTTCACGCTTTCTTCAAGGCCAGCTTCGATCTCGCTGATAGCTAGTCCCTGATCGGCGAGCGATACAGCTTCACCATCTAGGTAGCTGATCTCGACCTGGCGGCCGGAAGGAAGGAGGATTGACCGAACTTCGCTTTTTGGTGCTTGATAATCGCGCATTTCTTGACCGTTCTTTTGCCTTTCTGAGCTCTAGAACACATCGGCGTTCAAAAAGGTGCGCAACCGTGCACGTAGTTATCGGTGCGTCGGTACGATGTAGCGATGCCATCTTTGGGACCGTTGGAAATAGGTGTGATCTTGCTGATCGCGCTACTCGTTATTGGACCAAAGAAGTTGCCGGGTCTTGGCCGCAGCCTTGGCAGTGGGATGCGCGAGTTCAAGGACTCCGTCACCGGCTTCCGTGGAGACTCAAAGGACGACGATTCGAAGAAGATCGATGCTGCCGCCCCTACCGCGCCAACCGCTGAGAAGAGCGCAGCTGCCGACGAGCAGCCCCGCGGCGAAGCATAAGGACCCAAAGTGCCCGCCGTTCGGCCGATCGGCCACGAAGATCGGATTAGCCTTGTCGATCATCTCGATGAGCTGCGTTCAAGGCTGATCATCTGCATCGCGGTGCTGGCTGGCTGCTTTGCCGTCTGCTACTGGCAGAACCACGCAATCCTCCACATCGTCAATCAACCTTTGGCCGACGCGCAGCACGCCGGCGGTCAGGATTCGCTACAGCAGAGCGCGCGATTTGAGATGGCGCTCGGCGTCGTCTTGAAAAGACTCACCCCAGCGCTTTCGGGTACGCGCAGCTCGCTCGATTCGCTAGCGGCCGATCCGGGGGTTAGTGCCGCAACCAAGCTGAAGGTTGCCGCCGCAAGCGCGCAGCTCGCACAAGCTTCGGCGGCGACGGCGCTGGCGACGAGGGCCGTGCCAACGGATCATGGCCGCAGACCGCTGACGCTGGGAGTTGCCGAACCGTTCGTGGCGACGTTCACCGTCGCCGCGTATGCCGCGCTGCTACTGGCACTGCCTTTCATTCTGTGGCAGATCTACGCCTTCATTTTGCCGGCCTTTGATCCAAAAGAGCGGCGAATCGTGATCCCGCTGATGGCTTTGATCCCAGTGCTGTTTGCGGCGGGTGTGCTCTTCGGGTACTACGGAGCGCTTCCCCGGGCCGTCAACTTCCTTCAGAACTACAACAGCGGCGAGTTCGATATTCAGATTCAAGCCCGCGACTACTACCGCTTCGTAGTCCTCTTCTTGGCTTTGATGGGGCTTGTATTTCAGATTCCCGTCGGCGTCCTAGTGCTGACTCGCACGGGGGTTGTTGATGCAAAGGTGCTTTGGAAGCGTCAGGGGTACGTAATTCTCGGCATCTCGATCGTCGCTGCCGTCGCCACGCCAACGCCGGACCCGGTGACGATGCTCGTAACGATGCTCCCGCTGATCATCCTCTACGAGCTAAGTATCGGCCTCGCGTACATCTTCCGCCCGCGGAACGGCACGATCGCCAGCCGCTGGGAGGACTGGTGGGACGAGGACGACGAGCAGGAAGTACTGGCGGCCGACCTCGCTGACGAAGAGGGTGCTGACGCCAACCACGACCAGACCCCCGTATCCTGACCTAATGCTTTTCGATCTTCGAGGTAAAGGCCGGCGCCGGACGGTCAAGATTGTTTACGGTGGCTTGGCGCTGCTCATCGGCGGCGGCCTTGTCATATTCGGAATCGGTGGCGCAACCTCGGGTGGCCTGGCAGACGCGATCGGTGGTTCCGGTGGTTCCTCTGGCACCAGCGTCTACAGCGATCAGGTGAAGACGCTGACCAAGCAGGTCAACGCCAATCCGAAGGACGCGGCCGCTTGGGCCGCCTTGACCAAGGCGCAGATCCAGCAGGCCTCGATCATCGGTTACGACCAGAACACGCAGAGCTTCAATGGAGCGGGCCGGGCTGAGCTGGCCAAGGGTGCGGCTAGCTGGCAGAAGTACCTCGCGCTGAACCCGCCTAAGCCAGACGACCGCGTCGCTTCACTTATGGTCAACGCCTACGGCCCCGGCGGACTCAACGATGCCGCGAAGTCGGCTGCGGCGCTGAAGGTTGTGATCGATGCCCGGGGCCCGAGCGCGGCGCTATATGCGCAACTGGCAGTGCTGACCTACCTCGCCGGTGACAAGCGTGAGAGTGCGATCGCTGAGGCGCGCGCGCTCGAGTTGACGCCAGCTAACAAGCGCAAGCTGGTCTCCGCGCAGCTCGCTACCGAGCGCACACAGATCGATAGCGCTCAGGCTCAGGCCGCGCAGCAGAAGGCTCAGGGCACGCCGGGCCTCGGCGGCTAGCTTCCAGCGGCTACCATTCGCGGCCGGTAAGCCCCTGTAGCTCAACTGGCAGAGCAGCGGACTCTTAATCCGAAGGTTCCAGGTTCGATTCCTGGCGGGGGCATAGGTTGCGGCAGGGTGGTGTGGCAGAATCAGCGCGATGCTTGCCTCCGTCAATGGTCAGATCATGGAAGCCGAAGATGCGCTCGTGCCTGCGAACGATGTCGGCCTGTTGCGTGGTGACGGGGTATTCGAAGTAATCCGCGTTTACGACGGTGTTCCGTTTGCGCTCGGCGAGCACTTCGATCGGATGGAGCGCTCAGCGAAGAAACTGATGGTGTCGTTCGATCGTGCGCTGATTGAAGCTGAGACGGCTGCGCTTCTCGCTGCTGCTCCGGGCCACGATGGCTGCTTGCGACTTGTTTCGACCGGTTCGGGTACACGGCTGGGGTTCATCGAGGAGCTGCCGCCGATTCCGCCGTCGATCACTTTGATCACGCTTCCGTACGCGTCAACGATCCTGCTCGACGGGGTCAAGTCGCTCTCCTACGCCGCCAACATGCTTGCTACGCGTATTGCCACCAGCCGCGGCGCTAGTGAGGCGCTGCTGGTAACGGAGAGCGGCACGGTGCTCGAAGGTCCGCGCCAGAGTTTCGTCGCTTCGCTCGACGGTGAACGGCTCGTCACGCCGCCACTTGGAGATCGTGTCCTCGACTCGATCACGCGTGGTGTGCTGCTCGGCACCGGCCTAGTCGAGGAAGAATCGATCAGCGTTGATCAGATTCCGCAGATAAAAGAGGCCTTTCTCGCCTCGACGCTGCGCGAGGTGCACCCGGTCTCCGCGATTGACGATCATCAGATCGAAGCTCCCGGGCCGCTCTCGGCGGCCGTCGACGTGGCGCTGCGGGCGACGATCGCCGAGGCGGTCGGTCAACCGGCGTGAAGCTCGTAACGGTAATCGGCAACCGTCCGCAGTTCATCAAGGCCGCCGCAGTCTCTGGCCCACTTCGCGCTGAGCACGAGGAGGTGCTGGTTCACACCGGCCAGCACTACGATGACGAGCTCTCAACGATCTTCATTGACGAGCTTGGAATGCCGCGGCCGGAGATCGAGCTGGCGATTTCTGGTGGCAGCAACAGCGAGCAGACGTCGCGGATGATCGCTGCGCTGGCGCCGCTATTGACCGACCAGGATCCTGATGCGGTACTCGTCTACGGCGACACCAACTCGACGCTAGCTGGAGCGCTGACGGCTGCCCAAGCGAACATTCCCGTCGTCCACGTTGAAGCTGGGATGCGCTCCTTCGATCGCACGATGCCGGAGGAGCTCAACAGAGTTCTGACTGATCACTGTTCGGAGCTGCTGCTTTGTCCGTCGCAGGTAGCGATGGCAAACCTTCAGAACGAAGGGCTAGGGACTCGCGCACTGCTGGTTGGCGACGTGATGGTTGATGTTGCAGAGTTGATGCGCCCGAGGGCTCAGAGCAACGGCGCGGCGCTTGAAGCGGCTGGCGTCGAGGCCGGTGAGTATCTGCTCGCGACTGCGCACCGCGCCGCAAATGTCGATGACCCAGCGCGACTCGCACAGCTCGTTGAATTGCTCGTTGCTGTTCCCGGCCCGGTCGTTCTGCCGCTTCATCCGCGCACGAGGGCTCGGCTCGAGACTGCAGGCTTAATAGCGGCGCTCGAAGCCGGCGGGGTGCGACTGCTGGCGCCGCTCGGCTACCTCGACTTCACTGCGTTGCTGTTGAATGCCCGAGCCGTCCTGACCGATTCTGGCGGCGCGCAGAAGGAGGCCTACTTGGCTGGCGTTCAGTGCGTCACGATGCGCGATACGACTGAGTGGACGGAGACCGTTCACTCGGGCTGGAACTCACTCGTTGATCTTGACGCGGCGGCGGCGATCGCTGCGCTCAACTTAGCTCCCAGCGGCGAGCGCCCGGATTGTTACGGCGACGGTCATGCGGCGGACGCGGTTGTCGCCGCGATCAGCGCGCTGGCGGCGTAGTACTCGGTCGCCCGATCCGTTCAACGGTCACGCCAGCGGCGG
>Ga0194052_1001171_pt1 | contig 15530 bp, 12 predicted proteins | sample SepL226m_MetaG_FD_160117 | JGI IMG/M metagenome (GOLD analysis project Ga0194052, IMG submission 160117) | Anoxic zone freshwater microbial communities from boreal shield lake in IISD Experimental Lakes Area, Ontario, Canada - Sep2016-L227-6m | ecosystem: Environmental > Aquatic > Freshwater >... | reverse complement strand
GGGCGAAAGCCTGATCCGTTTTGTTGTCGAGAATTCCAAAATCCCTGTTCTGAAGCATTACAAAGGCGTATGCCATGTGTATGTGGACAAAGGGGCGGATTTTGACATGGCTGAAAAGATTTGCTTCAATGCCAAGGTTCAGCGACCAGGTGTCTGCAACGCCATGGAAACCCTTCTTGTTCACAAAGAAGCGGCTCCTGATTTTTTACCTCAAGTGGCGAAAAAACTGACATCCGCCGGTGTCGAGCTTCGCGGATGCCAGGAGACCTGCCGAATTCTTCCCCTGGCCAAAATGGCGACCGAGGCGGACTGGCCGGCTGAATATTTGAATCTGACTCTGGCTGTTAAAGTTGTTTCCGGCATGGATGAGGCTATGGCGCATATCGCCGTGTACGGCTCCAGCCACACCGACGCAATTGTTACGCGAGATTATGAAAGAGCCAGGCGCTTTGTTCGGGAAGTTGACTCATCAGTAGTGCTGGTGAATGCATCCACCCGGTTTAATGACGGCAACCAGATGGGCCTGGGAGCTGAAATCGGAATCAGCACCACCAAGCTCCACGCCTTTGGCCCGATGGGGCTGGAAGAGCTGACAACCACCAAATTCGTGGTGTTCGGGGATGGCCAGGTCAGGAACTAAGAATTACGAATTATGAAAGGATGTCCATGCGGATCGGGCTGTTCGGAGGCACATTTAATCCGGTTCATTTCGGGCATTTGCGGACAGTTCTGGAGGTCAGGGAGCGGTTTGGCCTGGATCGGGTATATCTGATTCCATCCGCTATTCCGCCGCATAAATCGGAAGTTGGCATCGCCAGCCCATTGGACCGTCTGGAAATGATTCGACAGGCTGTAGCGGATGACTCCGGTTTTGTGGTATCGAATGTGGAGCTGATGCGCGCTGGTCCGTCCTACACGATTGATACCCTGTCGTTTTTTGCAGAAGTTTTTACGGAAACGGACCCGTATTTTTTGATTGTCGGCCTGGATGCCTTTCTGGAAATTCACACATGGAAAAACTTCATGGGAATCATGACCCGGACCCCCTTAATTGTCATGGGGAGGCCCGGGGCATACAGCCAGGGGCGGTTTGCGGACATGCCCCTTGCAGTGGCCGATTACCTTGACAGGCTTGCGCCCGGCTATCGATATGACCGGGAACAAGCAGTTTTTGTTCATCCTGAGTTTCAGCCCGTTTATCTGATTGGCGTGACATCTCTGGATATCTCATCCTCCGCCATTCGATCTCTGGTTCGCAGTGGCCGATCCATCCGGTTTCTGGTTCCGGAAACAGTATCCCATATTATTTCCAGTAAAGGACTTTATCAATGACCCAGCAGTTGCCTTTCGATCCTTCACTGGATCTTTTTATTCAAGCCGCCCAAGGGAAAAAAGCCCTTGACATTGTTGTCATGGATCTCAGGGGCAAGACCGCCATTACCGATTATTTCATCTTGTGCAGTGGCCGATCCAGTCGTCAGGTCATGGCTATCGCCGATCATATTCAGACGGAGATGCGAGATAACCACATCCGGCCTCTCGGAGTCGAAGGCATTGGCTCCGGGCATTGGATTCTTCTGGATTATGACAATGTCGTGATCCATGTGTTTTATGATCCGATTCGCAGATTCTATAACCTCGAAGGATTATGGGTGGATGTTCCCAGGATTCAGGTCGCCAGTCCGCAAATCGAAATGAATGACTTTGAAGGAGATGATACCGATGACACATCGGATGTGCCTGCTTATGATTCTTGATGGCTGGGGAATTCGCGACAAGATATCTTTTGGCCGCGATGACAATGCGGTTGAACTGGCGGATACACCCCATCTCAGGCGTTTGAAAAGTCACTATCCCCAAACCCGACTGAAGTGTTCGGGAGAGGCTGTGGGGCTTCCGGAAGGCGTGATGGGCAATTCCGAAGTCGGCCACATGAATATCGGGGCCGGCAGGATCGTCTATCAGGATTTGGTCCGGATCAACAAGGCGATTCGCGAAGGGGATTTTTTTGAAAATCCAACATTGAAAACCATCATGTCCCAGGTGTCAGGGGATATTTTGGCCACCCGTTCCTCGCTGCATCTTATTGGTCTGGTTTCAGACGGCGGGGTTCACAGTGATATTCATCATCTGCTGGCTCTTCTGGACATGGCCAGAAAAAATGGATTGAAACGGGTATTTGTTCACGCCATTCTGGACGGCCGGGATACGCCGCCGGACAGTGGCGTTGAGTATATCAGAAGGCTCAGGGAGCATATCTGCCAGCATAATTTCGGTGATATCGCATCAATATGCGGCCGTTTTTACGCCATGGACAGAGACAAGCGATGGGACAGAACTGAAATGGCTTATCGTCTTTATGCCGCTGGCGAAGGTCTTCATGAAAAAGATCCGGTGGAAGCCGTTCAAAAGGCATATAAACGCGGGGAAATGGATGAATTCGTCAAACCCATTGTATTGACAGATAAAGGTGATAACCCACTTGGAATTTTTCGGGATGGGGATGGCGTGATCTGCTTTAATTTTCGATCCGACCGGGTCCGCCAGATTACCCACGCCTTTAATGATGCGGAATTCCCTTATTTTAAGCGCCAGATTCCGCCGAGCCTCTGTGGTTATGTCTGTATGACGCAATACGATGAGACATTGCCACTGCCCGTTGCATTTGCACCTGTTAACTTGAAGGATATTCTGGGAGAAGTCATTAGCCGGAGCAATCTGCACCAACTGCGGATTGCAGAAACGGAAAAATATGCGCATGTCACCTATTTTTTCAATGGTGGTGAGGAAAAACCATTCCCACTGGAGGATCGGTGCATGGTTCCATCTCCAAGAGATGTCCCCACTTATGATTTGAAACCAGAAATGAGCGCCAGGGCCATAACAGAACTGCTGTTGACCCGATTGGATGAAACCGCGTACCAGTTGGTAGTGCTTAATTTCGCCAACATGGACATGGTGGGCCATACCGGATTTTTAGATGCAGCCATCCGGGCCTGCGAGACAGTGGATGAATGTGTGGGCCGAATCGTGGAAAAAGTTCAGGCTATGGGAGGCGTGGTGCTGATCACGGCGGACCATGGAAATGCAGAAACCATGATGGATGAAAATGGCCACCCTCATACCGCGCATACGCTGAATCCGGTGCCATTGATTCTGGTGGATGATACGCGAAAGCAGGTGTGTCTCAGAGAGGGAGTGCTTGGTGATATTGCTCCCACGATTTTGGGAATCATGGGCATTGAAAAGCCGAAGCTGATGACGGGGCATTCGCTGATTATATAGTGAAGGAGACACCAGGGGGTTCCCCCACCCCAACCCTCCCCCGCTGGGAGAGGGAGTACACAGGTAGAGCCGGCAGGATGCCGGCTCTACGGCGAAAGATTATGCACGTTCGCAGTATATATGACCATCCACGTCTAAACACCGGCGACTTCCCGGTTGCAGTGCTTGCAGTGAGTGGCTCTTTTTTTGACGATTTCCGCACAGAACGGGCATTCCCGTGTAAAAAATCGCTCGTGGATTCTTTGAACAGATGCATCCAGCTTTTCCTGAATAAGCTGATTTCCCACCTTGAGGCTCCTCAACGGTTCAACGGCTTCCAAGTCTCCAATATCACCGATCATCTCGGCTGCCTTTAATCGGACACGGGATGGCTCCGTGGGGTCCAGAATTATTCTGAGAATCGTGGGCGAATCCTTGGCGACATAACAATCGGCCAGGATGGAAAATCCTCTTTTGGTGTTTTCTTTCAGCACTTCTTCCTGAGCCAGGATTTGACTGTCAATGATCTGTCCTGTTCCGCCCACGGGGCTGAAGACTGGCATCAACTCGAACTGCTGGGTTCCCGGGTAATTCATACACCGATAGGATGCATGATGTGAATAATGTTCCATCAAGTTTGCCCAGCCATCTTTATAAAGCTTGCAATCGTCGTTGAAGCATAGAAATAAATATGGCGTTCCCCATCCCAGTCCGTCACCAACCGGAATCGGCGGTACTTCCCAGATGCTCATTTCTGTGTCGCAGTGTGGGCAGTGTGGTCTTTCCTGGGAAAGCACTTTTTCCAGTACCTGCTCTTTGGTCTCATACATTGAAATTATCCTCCGTTTAAGTGACTTAAAGCTGCTGAACCGTGAATTTTTCTTAAATCGAAATATCCGTTATTACCCGAAGATATGCACCGATTCATGCAGACAGGGAATCAAATTGGGTTATTTGTTCTGGTAATTACCATGTGCTGTAAATTAAGCCCCTTTGTCGTGTTTGTCAATGAACAGGGGAAGTGCGGAAACTTCGTAAAATCTTCATCGCAGTTCTGACTCAGTATTGATAAGTTGGCGATAACGTAGTATGTAACAACTAATTGGTTAACTCATACGGCGAGAAAACCGAACCTTAAACATAAGAAACGAACAAGTATATCTTTTGGCCAACAACTCATACAATCTCAACAGGAGGAAAATGTCATGCTTAGAACTGAAATATCGTTATTCTTGCAAAACGTACCTGGAGAACTGGGCAAATTAACTTATTTGCTGGCAAATGCCGGCATCAACGTTGATGCCTTGACCATACAGGACGCATCCAGCTATGTGAAGGAGATTTTTCAGGCAAGAGGAAAGTCATTGAAGCGGATTGCCTCTGCTTCCAGCTACAACTCCATGCGAAAGGACTCCGCTGAACACGCATTGATACGCCTTCTGGTGAATAACACGGACAAGGCCGTCGATTTGCTGTCTAAAAATGAATATGTGTTTGACGTGATGCCGGTGATCGCCGTCGAGTTGGAGAACAAACCCGGAGAGATGGCCAGAATAACCACCAAATTCGGAGAAGAAGGAATCAACATCAACTATGTTTACGGTTCTGTTTCATCGCCGGATGCCAAGTGCCTGTTTGTATTTTGCCCGGAAGATATAGATAAGGCGGCTGCGATTTTCAAATAGTCATAGACTGCGGTTAACAATCCGGACCGCATCAGGCATAAGGCAATTACCGTAATTCGGGGTAAAGGATACGGCTTTGAGGAGGGGACTTCAGCAAAGCGCCCGTCTGAAATCCCCCATTTACCAATGGAGGGGTGTCCACATAGTCAGAGCAGGCCAAGATGTCGGTCTGAACATTTTTGTCGCCGATCCGTGGCATCTGATAGCTTGATATGCGCTTGATACTCTTGATGATTAATGTTATAAGTCCAGTATGAATAATATTATTTCATGTCGTGAAATGATTTACATATACAGGCGAATTTCAAATACTATCAAGCAGATAGCAGATGTAATGCCGGTTGTGATCGTGACTGGCGCCCGTCAGGTCGGCAAGAGTACCATGCTACAGAAGGAATTTTCCAGTTACGACTATGTAACGCTGGACGATTATGCTTTGATGGAACAAGCCCGTCTTGATCCACAAAGCCTGTGGGCTGGAAAAGAGTCTCTGATCATCGATGAAGCCCAGAAGTGTCCGCAGCTTTTTCATGCCATCAAGCAGGCGGTTGATGTCTCGAATCGCAGCAAACGGTTTATTCTCTCAGGCTCAGCCAATCTATACCTGATGGAAAAGGTCACTGAATCCCTCGCAGGACGGGCTGTATATGTTGATTTATTGCCCATGACTCTGGGTGAATCCGCCGGAATCACGGTTCCCTCCAACTTTCAGGCTCTGTGGCAGGAAAATTTTCGGTTTGAACTGGTGGCTCCGCCGGATATGAATCTGTTGGATGTATTACTCAAGGGGTTCATGCCGCCAGTTATGTCATTGCAAACCCATAACCAGGTGTTGATCTGGCTGGACGGCTACGTCAAAACTTATCTTGAAAGGGATTTGCGGGAGCTTTCCCAGGTTGAATCCTTGATTGATTTCCGTAAAGTCATGCAGTGCTTGTCGCTGCGGACTGGAGGCATTCTCAATCAGGCGGATGTGGCCAAGGATTGTAGCCTCAGTCACGCCACAACACATCGCTATATCAAGCTGCTGGAAGTTTCCAATATTATCAGCCGGGTGCCTACCTACTATGCCAGCCGCAGCAAGCGCCTGGTGAAATCGCCCAAGGTGTTTTTCCTTGATTCTGCGCTCTGTATCTTTCTGTCCGGCTATACGGATCGGGACTCCCTGGCAAAAAGCCGGGAACTGGGGGGATATTTCGAAACGTTGGTTTACTTGCACCTACGTGCACTTTGTGAACTGATGACACCGCGCGCAGGAATCTACTACTGGCGAACTTCAACGCAACGGGAAGTGGATTTTGTAATTGAACATGGGCGTCAGGTTCTTCCAGTGGAAGTGAAGTTGACGCGCAGACCGATCTTGGCCGATGCGGCGAACTTGTTGGCATTTCTTGAAGAACATCCCATGGCAAAGCGCGGTGTCATAGTGCATGGAGGGGATGATTTGTTCTGGCTCCATTCCAAAGTGATCGCCGTTCCCTGGTGGTGGATCGATTTATAAAATCCGCCGATGAAATCTTCGATGCCTTCCTCATCCTTTCCAGAGACAACGTTTATATTTCCGATGAAGATGGTGGGTTTCTGGAAGTCAATCCCACATGCTGCAATCTGCTGGCTATTCCCGTGAAGAGCTGTTGGCCCTGCCCATTCACGATGTCGAAACTAAACTAAAAACATGTATATTTTGCATTTTTAGCATCCAACCCAACACCTTCCAGTTGAGGGATGGAGAATAAGAAAATCGCAGATTATGCCCGGTCGCAGTATATTTTTAACGCATACTAAAGGAGAGCAAAATGAAACAAGTAAAAAGGAATGGGTTTTTCAATAGTCTGTTCATTATCATGTGTTTTTTTCTCACGATCTGTCCATTGGCGGCTTCCAATGAAGGGCCTCAACTTTCGCCGATCAACCCGCATTACCTCAACTATCTTGAGCAAGCCAGACTGAGCGGACACAGTGCCGTGACTGCAGATGGGTACGCGCTAGGGCATGTTCCGGGCCCTCAGCAGCAGCCGTCCTTTAGAGGGTATAAGTCCACCGTTTCGGCCGAGGCATTGCCCAGCAGCTATGATCTGAGAACAAAAGACAAGCTGACAGCGATTCGAGATCAAGGTGCTTGTGGGTCATGCTGGGCATTTGGGGCGTACAGCTCGCTGGAGTCTTATCTGAAACCCACCGAGACCACAGATTTTTCTGAGCAACATCTCATTGATTGGCATGGATTTGACAATGGCCCCTGCGATGGAGGCCAGATATACATGTCTGTGGCGTACCTTACCCGGTGGGATGGGCCGGTCTATGAAAGCGACGATCCCTACCATTATTTATCCCCAAAATCGGTTGCTCCGAAAAAACATGTTCAGAATGTTGTATTCCTTCCGGGCAGAACATCCGCAACCGACAACGCAGCTATCAAGCAGGCGCTCATGGATTACGGGGCGATAGACGCTTCCTATTACGCTAGCTGCGACAGTTGTTACAATTCAACATACAAATCCTATTACTACTCCGGAACAGAACGTTCGGATCATGAAGTCGCGATTGTAGGATGGGATGATAATTTTGATAAAAACAAATTCGAAACACCCGCACCTGGGAATGGCGCATTTATTTTCAGAAACAGTTGGGGGACCATCTGGGGTGAGAGTGGGTATGGGTATGTCTCTTATTATGATTCAGTATTTGCCAGCGACGATATTTGCGCTGCAGTCATGTCTGAGAAAACAACCAACTATTCCGGGGTGTATCAGTATGATCCATTGGGTCAAGTCTCATCTTATTATTCGGCAACCAAGGGTACGGCATGGGGGGCGAATATCTATACCGCATCAAGCAACAGTCCCATCACAGCCGTTGGTTTTTACGCCCTCAGCACTAACACCGCCTATCAGCTCTATGTCTATACCGGTGTTTCCAGCGACAATCCGGTCAGTGGAACACTTCAGGCATCCAAGAGTGGAACAATCGCGCTACCTGGATTTTACACAATTGCTCTTTCATCTTTGGTTTCTGTCAGTTCCGGTCAAAAATTTTCGGTTGTAATCAAATTGACTACTCCAGGAAACGACTACCCGGTAGCGATAGAAAAATATGAATCCGGTTATTCCAGTAAAGCTACATCCAGTCCTGGTCAGAGTTTCATGTCTGATGATGGTACAAAATGGGCCGATCTTATCACAGTTTGGCCTTCTTATGCTGCTAACATATGTTTGAAAGCTTACACAGTCGGTACTGAGCCAGTGGATTATTCGGTTCTATTTTCAAATTCCATTGGCTCCCGCAATACCATAAAGATTTCGGATATGTCCGGTTCTCTTCCTGTTAGTGGCGGCATGATAGGTGTTTCGGCCTGGGATGTTAACGGCAATGCGCTTCCCGAATCAGGTGGAGCTACGCCATTGAATCTCTACAATCATGAAACAAAGAACATTTCAGGCTCGGACCTTGCGGCACGTTTCCCAAGCGGTACGCCAATGTTATACAAGTTTTCCATCAGCTCGTCCAAGCTGGTTATCACTAATGTAAAAAACAGTACAAATGATACATTTAAGGTTCCCATAGTTTATTTGAATGGGGTGACTGATTTTGTTTCCAATTCCATTGGTAATTATAATAACATCAAGGTTTCGGATATGTCCGGCGCGCTTCCTGTCGGCGGCGGCGCAATCAGCGTTTTGGCATGGGATACTAACGGTAATGCGCTTGCTGAATCAGGAAGTGCAGTTCCCTTGATACTCTCTAATCATGGAACAACCAGTATCTCAGGCTCAAATCTGGCTGCTCGTTTCCCTACGGGATCACCCATGATTTACAAGTTTGGCGTACCATCAGCAAAGGTGCTTATCACCAATGTAAAAAGTAGTACAGATGGCAAGTTAAATGTTCCTCTCGCTTATACCAGCGGAGTTAGTAACTTTGTATCAAATTCCATTGGTAACTATAATACCCTTGAGATTTCTGATCTTTCCGGCATACTTCCCATGGATGGTGGTGCGATAACTGTTTCGGCATGGGATGCAAACGGTAATGCGCTTTCCGAATCCGGAAGTGCTGCACCTTTGAAACTTTTCAATCATGGAACAACCAGTATTTCAGGCCCAAATCTATCTGCGCGTTTTCCTACTGGGGCACCCATAACTTATGAGTTTTCTATCGAATCATCTAAGGTGCTTATCACCAATGTCAAGAGCAGCACGGATGGTCTTGTAGAAATTCCAAGCATCTTTCCACGCGGTATTTCCAATTTTGCGACAAATTATGTCAGCTCTCTCAATACCATCAAAATTTCGGATACATCCGGCGCACTTCCTGTCGGTGGCGCTGCAATCAGTATTGCGGCATGGGATACTGACGGTAATGTAGTGTTGGAATCAGGCGCTGCTATTCCCTTGAAGCTTTACAGCCTTGGAACAACCAGCATTTTGGGTTCAGACCTTCTCGCACGATTCCCATCCGGTTTTCCCGTTTTGTATGAATTTTCCATTGGTTCATCGAATGCCATAATCACCAGTTTGACAACCAGTGTTGATGGGACAATCAAGACCCCAACTGTATTTACCATTGGTGCGTATGGTGGTATATAGATAGACGATGCATAGACGCATAGGTCTATAAGTTATGTCTTTTCTAACACCTTAATATTAAAGGGAAAATAGCAGTGTGAGGCTCTGTTCGAATGATGCTTAAGCCTTTGAGAGATTATATCATATTGAAATCACATGAAAATAAAAAGCCATAACTTATAGACCTATGCGAAATGATCTGGCTTACGTTATCTGGCTCTTGTATTTCTTCGCATCTAACCGTATTTTCTTGACATACAAGACTGAACATTTTAATGCACACACTGTGCAGGGATCGTGTAGTATATCAAAGGAGGTCGCAGGCATTGTCATATCGTAGTTTGCGACAAAACCATAACGATAGACTCCACGGGATTACCTGTGAGAACATCAACCAACAGAATGTAGAGAGAAAAAAATGAAGAAAAAGTTGAGCGTATTAGCAATGGCCGCCATGCTGGCGGTAGGGGCGCAGTTTGTGTTCGCGGCTGATCAGACAGCTAAAAAAGCCGGAGAGCCTGGTGCCATCATGGTCGAGACCGTCAAGGGTACTGCGAAAGTTACAGCCATTGATGCAGCCAAGCGGACTGTAACCTTCGAAATGAGCGGCAAATCCAGGAGCATCGCCTGCGGTCCTGAGGTCAGGAATTTCGACCAAATCGTGGTGGGAGACCTGCTTAAGGTCACCTTCGTGGAAGCCATGGCAGTTTATCTCCAGAAGGATGGAGCTGCAGCCAGCGGCGATGAGGTCTCCACTGTGACTCTGGCACCCAAAGGCGCCAAGCCGGGTGTACTCGTAACAGATACCATCGTGCTAAAATCCAGGATTGACGCTGTGGATGCAAAAAAATGCACTGTTACGATCACTACTCCTGACGGCAAAACCCAAACCATGAAGGTCGCCAAGACTGTCAAAGGGCTAAAAAGTCTGAAGAAGGGCGATGACGTTGTTGTCCGATTTACCGAGGCGCTGGCAATAGTTATTGAGGTGCCCAAAAAGTGATGTAATTGATGCGCTGTCCCCCCGGCTGTCTGGCTCGCAGAAGCAGACAGCCGGCGGCAGTTTGCTGTCTTTGGTTTGGTTCCGATTCATTGTCAGGTAGTTGACCCAAAAATACAAATTACCAATGCTGTTGATATCACAGACCAAAATTACCCAAACCGGAGGCATAACCTGCACTGTGGAAATGTCGCAGCCGCAACAGAGCTATGGCTATAATTCGCCACTGCATATTGCTGTGCATGACAGTGGTATCGGTATTCCCGAAGACAAACTGCCTCTTCTGTTTCAGCCTTTTCATCAATTGTTCCCTGGTATAGCGCGCCGCTATGGCGGCAGCGGACTGGGTCTTGCGATCGTTCACCGTCTGGTCACACTTATGGATGGCCAGATTGATGTTAGCAGCCATGAGGGCGATGGAACCTGCTTCAGTCTGACCCTTCCCATGCAGGTCACCACCGCGCCACTGCTGCTGCGTCACGGTGTGTCTGTAACGAAGCCGATGCGCATTCTGGTGGTGGAGGACAACGCATTCAACCGGCGATTACTTACCGATACCCTTTCGGCCTGGAAACATGTAGTAACTCAAGCAGAAAACGCGCAACAGGCACTGACTTTGAAACGGCAAAACGACTATGATCTGGTGATTCTGGATATCAGGATGCCGGACATTGATGGCATTGAACTGGCCAGTCAGCTTCGTCGGATGGAACAGGACGGTTCAACTGCACCGGCGCCCATTATCGCCATAACAGCGGATACCCTGGAAAGTACCCGCCTGCAATGTCTGAATGCTGGAATCAACACAGTTCTGTTCAAACCCCTTGATCCGGCTAAACTGGCGATAGCTTTGACGGATCAATGCCGCACACACGACCAGTCGGGGGAAGCTGACAACGAAAGGGGAACTGGCAACGATCAATGCCATACATGGTCGGGTGAAAGTCCATCAGAACGATTTCTGAACCCGTCAACCATGGCCGATATGGGATATGATGTCGGACAGATGGCAGTGTATCAGAGCCTGCTGTTCAATGATATAGCCGATGAACTCAATCGTCTGATTTTTGCTATTGACAACCAGGATCGGACCGCTGCCGGCGATGCCGCACATACCCTGAAAGGGCTTTGTGGACATCTTAGCGAACCGTTCCCCAGGAACCTGGCCAGCCAGTTACACCACTATGCAGATACGGCTCCATTCGAGCAACTGAGAGACATGGCTGCTTCCATGCGGGCATCCTGCACGCCTTTTTTGGAAAAGAATCTACAATTGGAGAAAACCCAATGAATCCTTCCGCCCATATACTGGTGGTCGAAGACAAACAGAGCTTTCGTTTTATGATCCAGAACTACCTGGAAGCAGCCGGCTTCAAAACAACTTGCGTCACAGACGGAACGGAAGCGTTAGCGATATTGGCGGCCAGCGAAGTGGATATGGTCATCTCTGATCTGGTAATGCCTGGAATGGACGGCATGGCATTGCTTCAAGAGGTCAGAAGCCGTTTTCCGACAATGCCCTTTCTCATTCTTACTGCGCACGGTACAATCGATAATGCGGTCGCTACGATGAAACAGGGGGCAACCGACTATCTGTTGAAACCCATCCGCCGTGATGAACTGATACTGCTGGTGTCCCAACACCTCGAAAACGCCAGCCTGCGGTACAATCATGATCTGATGGCGGCGGAGCTTCATGGCCGCTTCGGCTTTCAGAACATGAACAGCATGGCGCCGGCGATGGGGGACGTGTTGACCGCTGCGAGGCAGGTAGTTGACTCACCCGGCACTACTGTTGCAATCTACGGAGAAAGCGGAGTTGGCAAGGAGGTACTGGCACGCGCCATCCACACGGCTTCGGGCTGCAGTCCAGCCACTTTTGTTGCAATCAATTGTGCGGCGATCCCAGAGACTCTTTTGGAAAGTGAACTGTTCGGCCATGTCAAAGGAGCTTTTACCGGCGCAGACCGGGATCGTAAAGGCAAATGCTGGCGCGCCCGCTGGGGAACGCTGTTTCTGGATGAAATCGGCGATATGCCGCTGCTGCTTCAGGCCAAGCTGCTGCGGTTGGTCGAAGACCGTGTTTTTGAAAAAGTTGGGTCCGATGCTTCAGAACCAGCCGATTTTCGGGTTATTGTCGCGACCCATCACAACCTTGAAGAAGATGTCCTTCACGGAGGATTTCGTTCAGATCTCTTCCATCGTCTGAACGTTTTCCCCCTGACCATACCGCCACTACGCCAACGACGGGAGGATATTCCGCAACTTGCAGAACAGTTTATGTCTGATTTTCGCCGCCATCAAGGCAAATCACTCCCCGGACTGTCAAAAACTGCTCTTGAATGTTTAATGGCTCACGACTGGCCCGGAAATGTGCGGGAACTGCGCAACCGCCTGGAATACGCGACCATTATCACCAATGGAGAACTGATCCAGCCGGAGCATCTGCGTCTGCAGCACGGCTCCTGCCAGGAATCTCCCATCAGCGGTCGGATAACTTTCTGCTTTGATTTTGACCCGGATCAATTTTCATATAACGCCGTTATCCAGAGACTTCAGGACTGGGCCATGGAAAAAAGCAACGACAACAAATCCGCCGCCGCCCGCCTGCTGAAAACCTCACGCAAGCTTTTCTACTAAAATCATCCATTTTCAGTTCTTCGTTGACCGTTTTTCCTTGAACGGTCAATAAATTTTAAATATTGTCCCATATCGGACAGCATGTTCCATTGGGGACAATTGCGCTTACTTACTCCCCCTCCCCTTGCGGGATGGGGTCGGGGGGGTGGGGGTCAAAAGTTCAGATTTTGAACGTTAAAAGTATAGAAAAAATCTGGTATAATCTGCTTCCAAGCTGATGCCAGTTGAACGATGTCCTGAAAGTTGTCAATTACACTCTAATAACGCATGCTGTAATGTTATGTGCTAAGACCGAAATAAAATGAACGTCACAATGGAAATTTGACACATGTATTCCAAAGCCACCAATCGGATTATCGCCACTGTATGGTTCCTGGTCGTAGTGCTGGGTATCATGTACACACCTCAATGTCGGCTGGATTCGGCTGGGCACAAACACGACCGGAGGGTCCATCACCTATGGAAACACCACCACGACGAGCTATGGTGTGAACCGTAACGTCACCACCGGTAAACTTTCCGGCTATGGATGGGCCACAAACGCCGGATGGATCAACTTCGATGACACCAACGGGGGTGGAGCGTTCATTGATATGACAACCGGCGACTTCAGCGGCTATGTATGGGCGGAAGCGGTCCGACGGGTTACCTGCCGGGTACCGTAGTCACCATTTCCGCCACTTCCGGATCTGGTCTGGTATTTGACCAGTGGATAGGCTATACTGACTGAAATTATGGACATGGCTCCGGTGGTGGATAATACAAGCGGAGCTGCTATCACTGATGTGCTGTCACGGAAAACCTTCTGGGGACTGAGATCCGGCGCATGGGGACCCGTAACGGGTAATGTGGCAGCGGGTGCCAATGTCACTGGTACTGCCGGATCTCAAGTCATTACCATTCCGGCTGGGTTGTATTCGGGATCAACGACAGCCACAGCCAACGATGCCTATCTGCTCGACACCAACATCAAGAATTATGCACTTGCCGCCATTTTTGCCACCCTGTTTGCGGCTGTATTTGGTTTTGCGTGGTGGGACAGGCGCAGTATCCTGATAACAGCCAGAGCTGAGGTAGAAGCAAGCACACAGGATATCCGGGGTGCTGCACTCAGATCTGAGCGGCTGATTGAAGTATTGCGAAGCTTCGCCGAGAATGTCCCTAATCTGAAGGTGCTGATGCGCCAGGCAAACTTGCTGTGAAATAATGGCGAATCCATAAAAATGTATTATCGCAGGTTATAGAACATGCTCGTAGCCGATCATTTGGAAATCACATTACATCAAACACCCGAAATCCCTGGTTGCCGAAGCAGTAGATAACGTGCAAGCTGATTCTGGCTTCGGCATACTGGGCCCTCAGCCCGGTTGCATATCCCCTGATCTGTTCTGTATCTGCTTCCTGAAGAGTAAATTTATCGACCGTAGTCTTCATTTTGGTCAGATCTGCGTTGGAATAATACTTGAACTCTATAACCCAGCGCCGGCCCGCAAACTTTTCATGAAATTTTCCAATAAACTCCAGATCGCTTTTGCCCTGGGGATAGGAGCTTTCTACCGTAAACGCCAGCCAGGATGACAGATACCGGCTGCATAGCTCGTAAAATGTGGTGCGGTAGAAATTCTCGTTCACCTGCTGAAATATGGCTTCCGGCAACTGAGACACATACTCCCGCCAGTATCCGGCGAACAAGCTTTCGATATCCGGCTGTATCACAAACGATTCCATAATTTCGGCAAACCTGGTGGAGACATCTATTTGATGCAACTCGTTAAAATATTCGACAAATATCTGGCGCATGTTCAGGTTGGGCAATTTTAAATAAAAATCGTCCTGAATGGTCAGCATTCCCAGATAATAGAAGGATATGGGAAAAAATCCCTTGTCGAAAAACTGTTTCATATTGAATTTGTTGCTCAATAACGAACTATCATAGCGGATACTGCTATATGTGACCAGATGATTCACAAACTCCTCGGTGCTGCCCGGATATGTGTGTGTAATCCGCTTTACCCAAGACAGATCTGTTCGCAGATTCATATCGGCTAAATATCTGGGGAATTTCCGGTGGCGGCAGAACTGATCCAAAAAATAAGCCAGAAGCGTAGGATTGAAAACTGCTTCGATATCGGGTGATACAAAGTGGTAGCCATTGTAATGGTTGACGATAATCGCCTCGATTTCCCGTCGTTGCGACGGACTAATATCATAATCCCGGCAGATACTATCCAGCAGTCCGTTCACTTCGGTCTGAGTAAATCCCAGCATATTTTCAAAGGACGCATCCAGAGTGATAAAATTAGCTATATTATATGCCGATGCCAGCTCATCCATGGTCACAGGCAGCACTCCGGTGATAAAGACATTGGCGATAGC
>Ga0194052_1001170_pt1 | contig 15539 bp, 11 predicted proteins | sample SepL226m_MetaG_FD_160117 | JGI IMG/M metagenome (GOLD analysis project Ga0194052, IMG submission 160117) | Anoxic zone freshwater microbial communities from boreal shield lake in IISD Experimental Lakes Area, Ontario, Canada - Sep2016-L227-6m | ecosystem: Environmental > Aquatic > Freshwater >... | reverse complement strand
GATTTCATCCAAATTCCCGACGGACCTTTTTACGGGGGCGTTTGGAGCTATCTCAACTGCATCGGCGCGGTGGAGCTGGAGAGCGGAGCCGGCATCCTTGCCATCCCCGAACCGTTTGAAGCGGGTGAAATCTACTGGCCCAAGCTGAGCGGGGGGGCGGTGGGGGTCGAGCACGGCTGGCAGGCCAGCCGCTACAAGCTCGACCGGCCACTTTCCGTGCGCTGGCAGTTTAGCGACAAGGGCGGCTACGTGGCGATGGCCAAAAATTACCGCGCGTGGTGCGGCACCAAAGGCTGGCGCAAAACCCTGCGTGAGAAAGCCAGGGAAAACCCGGAGGTCGAGAAGCTTCTGGCTGCCCCCATCTTCTGGGCCTACGGCGATATCAAGGGGCTCAATGGCATATTTGACGGCCTGCGTGCCGGGGGAATGAAACATTGCGTGCTCGGGCTCGAACAGGCCATCTACTACGATTTGGTCGAACCCGACGCCGCGCAGCTTGCCGAAAGGAGGGCGCTGGTGGAAAAGGTGCGGGCAGCAGGCTTCCTTGTCCACCACTATGACAACTACCGCGACGCCTTCGCTCGCGACCCGGAGGAGTCCCCGTACCTTCAGATGAACATGGACGCCTACCCTCATGATATCGTGGTGCGCGAGGACGGCCAGTTGCTCAGCCCGGGTTTCCATGGCAGAGTCGGAAGGGTGGGGGGCGTGATCACCCCGGGGGCGTTTCTCAAGTATGCCCGCAGCCACATTCCAAGCGACCTCAAGCGCTATCCGTGGAACGCCCGATTCATTGACTGCGTGGGCTCGTGCGGGTTCACCGAGGGGGTGGACTGGCATCCCGATCGGACCAACGCGACAATCTATTACACCCGCGAGCAGCGCGAGGCTCTCATGAAGTATGCCTTTGAGTCGGGACAGGTCACCGGCACCGAGTGCGGGCTCGACTACCTGATCCCCTATACCTGCTGGTTCGACGGCGCCATGAGCCTGGTGCGGTATGTCGCTCTGCCTCCAGGCACTTTTGCCCTGCAAACCGCGAATGCCGACGGCAGCGTGTCGGGCAAGACAAGCGCCGATGAGGCGCCCCTCGGTGGCGGGAAACCCTTCGCCCTGAGTGAAAGCCTCAAGTATCGGGTTCCCTTCTGGTCCCTGGTTCACCACGACGATGCGGTGGTGACCTGGCGCTGGGAAAACGGGATGAACTCACCGATGGAGCATTGGCGGCGCAAGCTGCTCCTGAATTTTCTTCATGGCACCCCGCCCATGTATCGTATGGTGTTGAGTGAGTTCCTCCCCATCGCGGGCCGCATCGCCTCCACCGATGCCATCCTCACGCCCTGGCTGCAGCGCGTCGGATTTGACGAAATGCTCGGGCATCGTTTCGTGACCGCCGACCGCGCGGTCCAGATGAGCTGGTTCTCGTCCGGTGCCGGCATCGTGGTGAATTTCGGGCAATCCCCGTTTCGGCTGCCCGATGGCCAGGAGATCCCGCCGGAGGGCTACGCCATTTTTGAGGGGCTCCCAGGAAGTGATGGCCCGCCCAAGGCTTGTCAGCCTCCCCAAAGCCTTCCTTCGACCCTTGTGCCGTAGACGTCCTGTCGGCCAATGAGAAACCTTTTATCCACATGGTAATTCCCTTGAAAATCCCCATCAACCGTTGGCCGGCGGGACGTCGGCGCCACAGAACATTCCTGATTTTGGCCTTGGTGGTTGGCTGCTTGTGCATGGTTGCCTCGTCGGCCTCTGCCCCAGCCCGGCCCCTGGGGTTTTCCGTGAATGAAAAGACCGGCGCCATCGTGCTGAAGGATCCGCGAAATGGGCGGATATGGGAGCAGGTCCTCCTTGCCGATCAGCCTGCCCAGCGATTGATCTCCTACGATGCAAAAACCGGGACGGCGGAGCTGGAGTGCCAGATGCCAGGCGTTTTGTGCAACGGAAAAACCCGGCGAGCTCCCTTCCGGATCACCGCCAAGCTGGATGCCTCCCGGCCGGAGATCGAACTCACGTTTGCCTTCAAAGGAACAGGGGAGTGGAAGCAGGCGGATTATCCCTACGCATTTACGATGAAGGAGGAGGGAGCCTGCAACCTGTATCCTCACGCCGAGGGGATGCTTGTCCCGGTGCGAAAGACCAACCCGGATTGGATCCCGCTTCCCAGCGATCAATATTATGGCGGGATCCACTCGTATCTCGCCTGCTTCGGAGTTCTTGAACCACAGGGCGGCACCGGCATTTTCACCATCATTCCGACCATCGAATCTTCCACGGTCACTTGGAAGGAAACCGCCGGCGGCCAAATCGTCGCCGAGTTCGGATGGCTCCCGAACAAGAACATTTTTGACCGGCCCTACCAGATGATCGTGAGCCTGCATGACCGGGGCGGGTATGTGGCGATGGCCAAGCGATACCGGGAATGGTTTGCGGCCAGCGGGATGCGCCGGACCCTCGCCGAGAAAGCCAGGCAGAACCCCGATACCAACCAACTGGCGGGAACGATGGTTCTTATTGGGATTTCTCCGACCACCGCCCTCACGCGTGAAACGGGCGACCTGCTGAAGGCCAACGGGGTCGGGCGCTGTCTCTTCGGCATGCCGGGCTTGTTTGCGCCCCAGGCGCATTATGCGGACCGCGCCGATCTGCTGGCGACCGTCCAACACGTCAACGATCTCGGATACTTGACCTATCGCTATGACCAGTTCCGCGATGCCTTCCGTCTGGATCCCAAGGCCGGCGCCCACCTCCAGCTCAATACCGACGCCTGGCCGGATAAGATCGCCATCCAGGAAAGCGGGAAAATGGTGGCTGCCTTCGACGAAAATAGCGGCGTGATCTGTCCGCGCTTTTTTGTGGAACTCGCCCAAAAGCACCTGCCCGCCACCTTTGCGGAGTTGCCCTACAAGGCATGGTATCTCGACTGCGTCGGCTCGGTCAGCTTCAATTTTGAAGGCGATTGCTGGGATAAGCGGCATCCCGCCGACAACTTTGATGCCAGGCGCGAGCGCCTCAAGCTCATGGAGTATCTCACCAGCCTTGGCAAGCTGACTTCCAGCGAGTGCGGCCTCGACTATTTAATCCCGTTTGTGAGCTGGTTTGAGGGAGGCACCAGCCTGGTTGCCTACGTGGAGAAATACCCCCCGGGGGTCGTGGCCGCCGCCGGGGCAAAGGATGACGCCGAGCTGTTTAAACGGATCACAAAAGCCGCGCCGACCGACCAAGTGCCGTGGACGATCAGCCTGAGCACCAAATATCGCATTCCTTTCTGGTCGCTGGTTCACCACGATGAAGCCGTCAACACTTGGCGCTGCGAAGATGGCATGCAGCAACAGCCCGCCTACTGGGCCAGAAAAAATCTTTGGAGCACCCTGTATGCCGCGCCAGCGATGTATCGTCCCTATATCCAGAATGTGCGCCAATACGCCGCCCAGATCGGACAGAGCGCGAAATTCATCGGGCACGTCACGAACCGGGTTGGCTTGAGTGAGATGACCGACCATCGCTTTCTGACGCCCGACCGGGAGGTCCAGGAGACGCGGTTTGAAGGCGGCTTCGGCGTCATTGCCAATTTTCAAGGAACACCTTACCAGATCCCCTCCGGTCCCGCGATCCCGCCGGGTGAATACCTGGCCTACGAGGAAAAGGAAGGACGGCGCACCTACCTGCCTCCACCGTGCCCCAACGTGTTTTCAGAAGGCGCAGGACAAATTTCTGGCGGCTCCAGATAGAGGAGGGTTGGAAAGATTCCTGAGAGCAATGCAAGATGTTTATCCCCTTCGGGGAATTTCCTCGAAGAAATTTGTCCTGCACCCTCGCGAAAAAAAAGAGCGAAAAAAAAAGCGAAAAAAAAGAGCGAAAAAAAGTTGACAATGTAAACCTAGAACGCGACATTTTTTTCTAGACAGACAGTTGTTGCGAGTGAAAATGAATTCTTCCAAAATGAATGGCCTGGGTTCACCTCCGCCGACCGGATCATGACTCCCCCCTCTGAACAAAAACGCTGTGGCTTCTCGCTGATTGAGTTGCTTGTGGTGATGGCGATCATAGGGATTTTAAGCATTTTTTTGATTCCAGCCATCGGGTCGCTTGGCACCGCTGGCAACTTTAGCGCGAACATCTCCGTTTTATCTGAAACGCTGGATGCCGCGAGAGCCTATGCGGTCTCCAAGCACACCTACGTGTATTTGGGCATCGCGGAATTTCAATCCTCAGCGCCCGATTCTGTGGGGCGCGTTGGGAACGGCCGCGTGGCCATGTTTTGCGTTGCCTCGAAAGACGGGGCCAGGATCACGGCCGATTTTCCCAACAGATCCCAGCCGATATCCCGGCTCGTGCGATTGCAAAATGCGGCCTTTACAACAGTCACCGACACGGCAGGCGGGCTGCAGCGTCCTGCTGGCGACACGGTCAGAACGCTTGCCGCGGGCACCGCGCCGGTCTTGACATTTCCGCTTGGTGGAACGGCGAGATACAGTTTCAACCAATGCATCGAGTTCAGCCCGCAAGGCATGGCAAGAGTCTTCAATTCCACAGATTTGCCGGGCTTCATCGAGATTGCAATGATGCCGACCCATGGGGATGCTGTCACAGAAACACCAAAAAATGTCGCCGTCGTACAGGTCAGCGGCCTGACCGGCAAATCAACAACATACCGCCGTTAGATATGAAACAGGGATCGAAAATGGCCGATGGGGGGATGCCGGGCTGCAAAGGCTCGCCGCCCATTCTTGTTCGGGCGTTCAGCCTGCTCGAGGTTGCGATTGCCTTGGGTGTTGTCTCCTTTGCTTTGGTGGCGGTTCTGGGGATCCTGCCGATCGGCATGGGCGCCGCGAGCGACGTGGTGCAATTCACCGCGGCTTCCCAGATTGCGGGCGCGATTGACTGCGATTTGCGGAACAGTTCCTTGACGAATACGAATTCCGCGTTCTACAGAATTCCCCTGGGACAGGGAACCAACGACTTCTATTTCGACAGTTTGGGAAACACCTCCACCGCCGCGACAGCAAAGTTCCGGGCGAGGGTCACCATTAACCCTCCAGTTGGGGCCGTGTCGGGTTCTTACGTCTCGATTCTCCTCGCATGGCCGGCTGGGGCCGCGATTACCAATTCGAGCCATTTGGAAGTCGCTTCCTTCTTGTCGCCATAACCTATGCACAGGGAAAAGTCCATCACGTCCTGCCTCCGGTCCTCCAGACTGGGATTCACCTTGATCGAGATATTGGTGGCCATTGCGATCCTGGCAATGATGATGGCATTTTTCACACAAATGATTGGCAATGTCTCCAAGGTCACAGGCAGCACGGGGCAGCGCCTCTCTGCCGATGCGGCGGCCCGCATGGCCCTTGACATCATGGCCAACGATCTTGCCAGCCGGATCAAACGTCCGGACGTCGGGTTTTACGTGCTCAATTATACGAACAATAATGACGAATTCTATTTTTACAGCGAGGCGCCGGCGACTTCTGGCGTCACGAACGCGGACACGGTGGCGCTGATCGGCTACAAGATCGTGCCTGGTACCAACGCAACCAACGGCCTCCAGCGCATGGCATGGGGTTGGCCGATGCCCTCAAACGCACTGGGGGAAGGGATGTCATTTTACCCGCCGGACCCCACAATAATCTTACGCTTCTCCAGCGATCGCGCCTCTTGCATCCAGCCGCTCAGCAAGGAGGTGGTTCGCATGGAAGTCGAATTCATGAAAAAGGATGGCACGTTCGTGGTGTCTCCCCCCATGCGATCCGATTCGCATAAATCGGACTATTCCTACGTCACGAGCTCGAATACAGTCGGTCAAATCCCTGCCAGCCAGGTTCCGGATTGGGATGACATTCGCGCGATGGTGGTGACGATTGCCTGCATTGATCGGGAGCGGCAGGCGCTTTTGTCGGCGGACGACATCGAAAAGATTACCTCGGCTTTGACCGATGCCACCAGCGGGCCGAATTCGAGCATCGCCTCCGGTTGGGGCAACGTTGCGGAAAATGCTAACTTCACCGTCAACAACAAAGCTGCGGCCGGGGCCGTCCGGATTTACCGCAGGTTTTTTCCGATCAATGAACCCTGAAGACCATCCTCCTTGCCCGCAATTGAACAAACCACACCCCTTCGAGCGCGGGGCGGCTCTGGTCATTGTCCTCACCATGATCGTGTTGATCACGATTTTAGTGGTGACATTTTTCACGCGTTCGACTTCCGAATCAACGATCTCCCGCGCGAGTGCAAGCTCGGCCACTTCCGCGATTCTGGCCAGGACGGCCGAGCAACTGATCATCGGCGATCTGCGGCAGGAAATTGTCGCTGGATCGCTGACCCCGACAAACTCGCTTCATCCGGTTTACGTTCCTGCCGCTCCAGCAAACGCCATGCCGACGCGTGTTGGGACAGCCGAAACCCTGCCCAACCTGTTAAAACGCAGCGCCAGCGGGTTGCAATTTGGCGGTGCCAACGGGGTCGCCCGCGCCTCGTCCATCTCGACGGGAAACGCCACCCTGGAAGGAAGAATGTTTTCCACCGACCGGTGGAATGCCGCATGGCTGCTGCCGACAACCGGCAACGGTTCGGTGACGCCAAGCGCGGATTTTGTCCTGCCGGACTGGATCTACCTCACCCGCAGCGGCGCCAACTGCCTCGGGACCACCTTGGCCGACATAAACAAATCCAACGGAACCGATCCGATCCTCGGGCGCTTCGCCTACACCATTTATGACGAGGGGGGGCTTTTGGATGTCAACTACGCGGGGTATCCTACCGGATTGGCCCCCACGGAAGTCGCAAAGAAAGGCTTTCTCGCCCTGGCGGATCTCAAGAAAACCGGACTCACCAGCACGGAAGTTCAAACCCTTGTGGCCTGGCGGAACGCCTCCACCGCAACCGCACCAACAAATTTTCTCAAAAACCTCCAAATCGATCCCAGCAACTTCCGCCAGGTCGCCCAAGGCGACCAGACCTTCGTCAGCCGCCGGCAATTGCTGAACTTCTTTACCCAAAATAACCTGAACAAAGCCGCGCTCCCCCTGCTGGGCACCTTCAGCCGCGGCCTCAACCAGCCTTCGTTCGGCGTGGTCGGGCCGGCGATCCCGGCTACGGCGGCACTTTCCTCCAATCAAACAGCCAGCGGTGGCTACTCGCTTGCGAGCTACGCTGGCAACAATCTTGCGGCCCAAGCGGATCAAGCGGCCATCAATCCCCTACTGCTCGACGTGAGGGTCGGCAACGGCACAAAATTTAATCGTTTCAATCCTGCGCAAACCAGCGGAAACGCCACGATTGCCAACGCGGGCGATCCCTTGATCGCCAAGCGCTTTCCGCTCAACCGCCTCGCCTGGCTGACCTACCAAGGCCCGATCGCTCCAGGGGGCATCCTTACCTCCGACGCAACCATCCTTGCGCCGCTCCACGCCGCAGGCCTCACGGATGACTTCCTCAGGCTCGGCACGGGACCGAACATCCTGCAGGCCTTCGGCTTGACCTGGGCCGATGATCCAGGTGGAACAGGCCATAACGTCTGGGTCTATGACCACGGGATTACCAGCTTAACCCACTACATTGGGCGACTCAGCGACGTCGCCGCCGCCGTGCGCGAGCCGGATTTCCTGGAATTGCTCAAAGCAACAATCCACATCGGTTCTCTGGGCAAGGGGGCCGCAAGTTCAAAAGGAGTGGGGCTCTGGCAACACGCCCGTGATATCAATCCCGAAATTCAGCTTCTTCAGATTTTTGCCAATATCATAGACCAGTATGATAGCGATGGTTACCCAACCGAGATCGCTCTGCCTGCTAGCTGTAAAAGTTGGAGCAACGCCTCCACCCCCTCTCTCGCTACGGATATCCCTGGACTTTTCGAGATGAAAGTGCGTGGCATTGAAAGCCTGCCGTATCTCTACTGCACGAACATCGGATTGATCACGCTTCGTCAGTCCGATCCACCTGTCCCGTCAGCCAGTTATAACATCCTTCCAACCCCGGCCGGAAATACGACGATAACGGATCCAGGCCTCGGAGCGGTCATGGTAAATCCTTGGATATGGAACCCCCATGGCACACTCTCCACCGTGGCGAGCGCCCAGCCAACTTCCTTTCGCGCCATAATGTTTTCAGGCGATCCGATTCACCCAAACGACCAGGCGCACCAGTCTTATAACGCTTTGAGCGACTTAAACGTAATAACTCCGTATATCGCCGGCGATGGCAATGGCAATCAAAACCCTTTAAGTTATGTCCAGGTTTCTTCGACAACTACCGGGAATGCAACTGTAGTGTACCAGATGTCCCCTTATCCATCGACTGCTGCTGATCCAACCGAGTTGGACTTCAATGTCCCCAGCGGTTCTGGGTTTTTTTCCCAGCCTACAGTATTAATTTTCCCAGGCATTCCTTCTTATAGCAACTTGCAGACGGGGAGCAATCATACGATTTCGTCCTTGCCCCAGGGAAGCAGTGGTTATCTGCCCAGCCCGATCGACAATAAGAATTATGTCGGCGTGATCCTGGGAACATTTCCCCTTATTGCAATCAGCGGCAATATAACAGCAACAGTTGGAAATTCCACCACTACCCAGCCCTATTTCCTAACCGCAAGCCAAACAGGAGGCGCTTACGACCATACGATGACCGGACAACAGAACCATCTCACCTGTCTCTTGCAATATAATTCTTCAAGCGGCTGGATTACCTACGATGTGAAGTCATTCCTAAATAGAGCTGGTGGTTTTTCTGGCAGGGGTACTTTTCGACCGGGAACCATTCCCTCCAATCCCCTGCAGCCCGGGCTCTCAGGCGGATATTATTCAATTTGCGCTGACCCGAGAACCATGCGATTCGGAATACCATCAGAAACGGGAGGGGGAAATCGAACGCTAAGCGCGGCAATCGCATCTGCTACTACATTACGGCCAAACACAGCAAACGGTGATAGCTTTTGGACTCCGACAGGGCCAGGAATGGGAAATACAACACCATCCACTTTGGCACAGATGGGTTGGACCACCACCGGCCTCGGTGATAGGTACTATCCCGGACTCCTGCAGGAAAATAATGAAAGCCTCGTCACTGCCTATACTGACCCAGATGGAATCAGGCGGGGAGGCATGGCAATAGACAGTCCGGCTTCCAGCACGTTGGGAAAACCTCTCGCCACCACGTCGGCCCCGGGCGACAATCCCGACTTGAGCAGGCCGATCATCCTGAACCGGCCCTTCCGCTCCGTGGCCGAGCTTGGCTACGTCTTCCGCGACGAACCGTTTAAGCAGCTCGATTTTTTCACACCATCCAGCGGGGATGCCGCCCTGCTCGATGCGTTTTGCATCAAGGAAGACCAGTCAACCGACGGGGTGGTGGCCGGCAAAGTGAATCTCAACACGCGCAATGTCCCAGTGCTGGATGCCGTCCTCTCGGGAGTCGGCCGGGATTTGAGCGGCAACTCCACGATCACTTCCCCGGAGACGACCACGCTGGCCACGACCATCCGGGATTGGACAACGAATACGGGGGCCTTCACCAGCCTGGGCGATGTGGTCGGGCGCTATCGAAACGGTGCTTACGAGAGCTTTTACTCAACCAGTCCCACGACGCTCTTCACCGGGGGTGCCACCAGCGCCAACAATATCTTGCAGCGATATCGGGAGGCGCCCATCCGGGCGCTGGCTGATGTCGGCGAAGTGCGGGTCTGGAATCTTTTGATTGATGTGGTCGCCCAAAGCGGGATTTGCGGCCCGAATGCCGCCGGCCTTGGCCAGTTTTCCCTCCGCGGAGAAACCCGGCTCTGGATTCACCTCGCCATTGACCGGGCAACCGGTCAGATTGTGGATCAGCAAGTTGAATATGTCACGGAATGAAAACTCTCCCCTCTTTTCCCAGTAGAATCCTTTGTCTTTTCTCGGCCGTCCTCCTCCTGCCATCGGCTGCACGCAGCCAAACGCCGCCTGCTCTCCCGGACGGCCCCCTCCTCAAGCGCGCGCCACAGAATATCTGTTGGGAAATCAAGTATAAGTATGGAAAGGAAGCTGGGGCGAAGGAAAACGCGGCCTCTGAAATGTCGCCTCCTCAGAGCGGTTCTCTCGCCGGGAATTCCGTTTCCAGCGACACTCGCCCGCTGAGCGTCAAGGTCACGAAAACTCCCGACGCGCTCTATGAGGAAACTCATACGCTATCCGGCGAGACTTGGCGCCGCTGGCATTATGGCAGGTTCAAGTTGGAACTCCTCCAATTCGGCAAGAACGGCCGCATCCTGTCCCTGAGCTCTCTCGACACCCTGAATGAATTCGTCAGCACCTATCAGAAACACGACTTTCCTGATTTGGGTTGGATCTCGGCTTCCAATTTTCGTGGTATCCAGAAAATCGGCGAAGGAGATTGCTTGTTTTTTTCCGAAAATGTTGCAATACCCCAGCCTACCCCCCCCCCGATGAGCCCTGAGGAAGCCAATTTGCCGCCTCCTCCGCCACTCAAAGTGAGAACCCTCGCGTGGATCGGCGCTTTGTCCCGGCTTCCCGTCAGATGGCAGCGCGAATCCGAAACCCGGACGTTTCAATTTAGCCCCGCAACACCGATTCCCGAACTGCCACCACAAGCCAAGCACCTCTTCGAACTCAACACAGCCAAGCCTCCGGTTGTGAAAGAAGTGATGCGCCCCTGATTATCTCGGGGCCCGTCGAAAGCGTCCGGGTGTGAGAATGGCGCTTAAGAGCGGTTTGGGAAGCGGCATCTTGCCGCTTGGATTTCCCTTGGGAAAGCGGCAGGATGCCGATCGTTCCCTGAAGAGATGCGCCCGGAATCAGGGGAAACGACAAAAAAACGACAAAAACATCTTGAAACCTACAGCGTTCTAGAATAATCGGTAAAACCATGTTGAATCCACTTCCGGCACTCCCGTTGCCCGTCTCTCTGCGCGACCTCCAACTCGAAGGGGATCTTGCCGTTCGTGCCCTTCTGAACTACTCCCGCCTTGAAGGCCATTGGTATCGGCCATGGGAAGTTTTTGGCGCTGACAAGCACGGATGGCCCGGCGATTGGGAGGGGCGCGTGATTCTTGCGCTTGTTTCCCAGGCGACGGCAACCCATCGCGAGCCGGCCTGGCTCAGGCAGATCCTTGAGCTGTTGCCAAAGCATTTGAACGAGCGGGGCTACCTGGGGAAGATCTGTGAGGAAGGCTGGGCGAACGAGCAGCAGCTGGCCGGCCACAGCTGGCTGATTCGCGGGCTGATCGCGCAGCATGATCGCCAGCCCGATCCGGCGCTCAAGGAAATGATCGGCACGATCGTGCGCAACCTGTTCCTTCCGGTCGCCGCGAATTTCCGCAACTACCCGATCACCTTGGCGCAGGTGATGGAGCCGGATCATTGGGAGCTTTCGCATCCGCAGAGCAAAACCAAGTCGCACAAGGGATCGATCGACACGGGATGCGGATTCATTCTCATGGACGGGCTCACCGAGGCATGGCGATTTCTGAAATGGCCGAAGATTCGCGGGATGATCGAGGTGATGATCGAACGGTTTTTCAAGCTGGATCTTGAGGGGGCGCACATCCAGACCCACGCCACATTGACCTGTCTGCGGGGGATCTGTCGTTATGCCGAGCTCACGGGAGACAAGGCGATCCTGAACCGGGTCTGCAAGGTCTTCTCGCGCTACAAGTCGGTTGCCATGACCGAGCATTATGGCAACTACAACTGGTGGGGGCGGCCGCGGTGGACCGAGCCGTGCGCGATCATTGATTCCTTCATCTTGTCCGTATGGCTCTGGCGGCTGACGGGGAGGTCGGAATACATCGCCGATGCCCACCATATCTATTACAATGCCTTGGGCCATGCCCTGCGGGCGGAGGGCTGTTTCGGAACGGATTTCTGTCTGGGGGCCGTTCCTCCGGAGGAAGACGGGGGACTCGCCTCCTATAACCCGCTGATGTTGCAGCCGCGCACCTACGAGGTCTACTGGTGCTGCACGATGCGCGGCGGGGAGTTTTTCGCGCGGGCTCACGAGGCCGTGTTTTACAGCCAGGGTGAAAATGTCTGGCTGCCCATGTATCACAACGCAACAGCAACCGTGGCGGGCATGGTGCTGCGTGAAACCACAGAGTATCCGTACATCGGATCGGTGCGGGTTGAAGTGTTGAAGGCTGTCGCCAAGAGCACACGAACCCTCCATTTTTACATTCCTCCGTGGAAGACCCAGCGCCCGACCGCGACGTTGAACGGAGCAAAAGTGGCTTCAAAACAAGCCAAGGGATTCCTGGTCATCTCGGGAAGCTTCAAGGCCGGTGATGTCATCGGGGTCGAGTTTGGCTGTGGTCTGCACGTGGTGGCTCCGCACAATGAGAACACGGTTCCCGGCGTCCATGCCTTCCATCATGGCCCGATGCTGCTGGCCGTGGAGCAGGAAGCCGGTGACGAGGAGGCAACGCCCAAGCCCGCGATGGCCGGGCCGCTCCCGGCTTCGACCGAGTTCGAATCGTTGGAACGAGCCAAATACCGGGCGAAAACCCGGCCGGACACCGTGCTGGCGCCCGTGTATGATATTGAGCGCCTGACCCGCCCGTGGAGCGCAAGGCAGGCCCTCTTTGCGGATGAAGCCTGCGGCTGCGGACACAGCCATTAGGTTTATTTCGTGAAAAATGTGGCGTTGGAATCCTGCCCATGTTTGCTGACACGCGCATGGATCAAATCCACAAGGCCAATTGATGGGCAGCCAGGGGCTGTGGCGGTTGGGAAACGCACAAGCTCTCTCCCATCGGCGGGAGCGCCTACACGACGGACGTGTTCCTGAAGCTCGCTGGCCGGGCCTGCGTCTCTGCGCGCGAGGTTTGGCGTCCGGGATTTGGCTGCTGAATTACCAGGATCCGACATTGGCGGCGCACAAAAAAAATGTCAGGAATGGGGGGGTGGCGATCAATACTCCATAAGAAAGCCCTCTGCCGAGGCCATGAATCCAACGAGTTTCAACGATAAATCCTACGAAATTCTCGTTCGCGAGTATCATCGCCGGGCGTTGGCTTATGCCTTGTCGCTTATCCCCTCGGAGGACGATGCCCGCGACCTGGTGCAAGAGGCCTTCGTGATCGCCTACCGGAACTTGGATGAGTTTGATCAGACCCGGGATTTTGGTTCCTGGCTGAGAGGGATTGTGCGAATGAAGTATTTCGAACTTATCCGCCGGCGGAAACGGCAGCCGGTTTCCGTGGAGGATCTGGAAGCTTTGGATGCCTTTCACGCCGGGTGGGATCAGGCGGCCATCGAGCGCAATGCCTCGGCGTTGGATGCTCTCCAGCATTGTCTGGGAAAACTTCAAAACTCGGCGCGAGCACTCGTGGACGGGTATTATTTCGAAAAGCAGCGGGGACAGGCAATCGCGGCACGGCTGGGAATTACAGAAGAGGCGGTCTGGAAGCGAATGGAGCGGATCCGTCAGGTGCTCCTGACTTGCGTTAATAATTATTTGGCGGAATCAAGCTTATGATGAACCAACAAATTCCAGAGCCGGAAGAGGTCCGCCATCGCCCGTTGGCAATCGACGGATTGCTGCGGGAATTGGCTCGGACGAAGGCTTCGAGTGGTGACGCCGAGGGTTTTGTTCAATCCGTGATGGAACAGATCCGAACAAATTCCACTGCCAGGGAATCGTTCGGTGACGAGTTTGCCGAAGCCTCTTCGCCGAACTCCACCGAGGCGCAATTCCATTGGGGGTGGGCGGCAGCCATGGCTGCCTGCTTTTTGGTTTTTTTTGGCATAGCCATGCAGTCTTTGCGGACTGGCCCCATGGCTGTTGTGGCGGACGCAAGCGGTGAAGTCTGGGTCCGGGATGCCTCCATGGCGGCACCAGTCCGGGTCCATTCGGGAATGCGTCTGTTCTCGCGGGCGGAAATTTTCACCGTGGGATCGCAAAGCGGCGTTTCCATTCGCTGGCAGGATGGCAGCGTTGTGAACCTGCCGGGTGGGAGCCGGATGGTTCTAAGCACCGAGCGGGGCCAGAAGCGCATGGAACTTCTCCAAGGCGTCTGCGAAGCTCGGTTTCAGTGTCAGAGCGAGGGAAAACCGGCGTTGCTGGGCGGCCCTTATGTCAATGCCGAGATCGTGGCTGCGTACAAATGGCTTAATGAGACCCCAAGTCATATTCAATTGGCCGTCATGCAGGGGCAGGTCCGACTGAACCAAGTCCTGGATGCCTCGCAAGAGATGCAGGACGACCGACCCAGCCAGCGCCCGAACGACAAGGAACGGATTTGAGGAAATTTATGTTTAATCGCCTTCTCACAGCTTTTGTTATAGGATTGTTGGCTCTCGGCGCGATGGCTCAAGAGGATTCTCCTGAGCTGGCAAGTCAAACTCTGCCGGTCAAAAAGGACACCTTCCATCGCTTCGATCACCTTCGTGAGGGGGCTTTAAAAACCTCCACCGGGTGGTGGCGCGCCGAGGACTGGGCTTTGGCAATCTACAATCCCAACCCGAAGCGGGCAGTGAAGGTGACTTGGAAACTCATTTCTGATGACCCGAATTTTGTTTACTCCGACGGATCCAAGGGAATCTGGGTCAAAGAATTCACCCTGTTGCCCGATACGGGGGCAACCGCCGCCCTCTACGGAGACCCCAAGAATCCCGACCGCCCGATACCCGTGGGGTCCCACTGGACGGGCTCCGCTGAGTTTTCCGGTCCAGATCCATTCTACGTTTATATCCAGTCGATGGGGCCGCGGGTGCAAGGCCGAACGCTCTCAAGCGCGATGATCAAAACCTGCCTTCTCTGGTCTGGCGAAGTGCCAGGGCCTTGGGATCGGGAGGTGAAAGGATTTGTTTTCCCATACACCAATTACTTCCACAACCACCCATTTTTTCTTGGGGGATGGCATTCGCGGATCATTCTGGAGAACGGTTCCGACAAGCAGGTCAGCTACAACCTTTACCATCGCCCCTATTTCGGAAAGCGCTGGCGCGATCCGGATCAACAGATCGGGGTCTGGTTCATGAGGGACCTGGCCGAGGTCAACCTCAAACCGGGCCAGAAAATGGATCTTTACTTGGAGGACCTCTATGGCTGGCAAAAGGATTTCTCCTCCGTCATGGAAGGACGTTTGATTGTCACTCCCAATCCGCCTGAGGCATACGCCCAGACCCGAGTGCGCTTGTTCGTGGTGCCCAACACGGTCACGATGGACTCCCTCAAGGAAAAAGAAAAAGAGGCTCTCTCGGAGGAGGCTGGCATCGTTCTTCCCGTGGGTGCCGAAAAATAGAAAATTCGGTCTCTCTTCCCTCTCAGACCGGCCCACAGCCGCCCAGCCTCCCAAAAAACTGCAACAAAACGATCGATTTTTGTCAGGATTTTTCAGTTTTCGGCAATTCAATATATCCATGAATAACGTTCCCCTGTTCCCAGCGATTTCCGGCTCTTCCGCAAATCTTGCGCATAGGGCGAAGATAGACAATAATGCGAGCCGCCTTCGGCGGGATTTTAAACGGAAGTTTCAACCACTAATTGGAGAAATGGATGCCTGGGCAACGGCCCAGGCAGATGCACGCTGTGCGGGTTTGGGGTTTGAGAAGAGGAGGCGAAGA
>Ga0194052_1001168_pt1 | contig 15558 bp, 7 predicted proteins | sample SepL226m_MetaG_FD_160117 | JGI IMG/M metagenome (GOLD analysis project Ga0194052, IMG submission 160117) | Anoxic zone freshwater microbial communities from boreal shield lake in IISD Experimental Lakes Area, Ontario, Canada - Sep2016-L227-6m | ecosystem: Environmental > Aquatic > Freshwater >... | reverse complement strand
GGCCGGCAATGTAGAGATTATTTTCGTCGTATGCGAGTGCCGCCGTGATATCGACAACGATTTTTTTCTCCAGAGTGGTGCGCGTGAGAATAGGGACGAACAGCTTTTTCTCCCAGTCATCAATATCGCCGTTGATTGTCGGCGGATTATTTAGCCATAGCATCGTCATTTTCGGTCTACTGCCGGGCAATTTATTAAATAAATCGCTGGTCATAAGGGTTGTCAGCGCATCTTTGCTAACATTTACGCTTCCGGTGAACCGTTTCATCTCCTCCAACCCTTCCACACGCACCACGCTGTTGTGGTTGTGACCGGCGACAGCGTAGATATTACCATCTATAGCTTTAGTGATAAAACCACCGAAATGCTCTTCACCCAGAGAAAGGTCGGATAAATCAGTTTTCCCCCATGTCCATTCCGGCATTGTCCAGGTGCGTTTGCCATAACCTACCGGTCCCCCAAATATACAGGCCGCAAGAAGCCCGTCACGGGTGAAAGCGAACCAGTCTCCATGATTGCCATTGGTGACGAAAAGTTCTTCGCCGGCGATGCTGAAATGCCCGACCGGCTTCAATTCACCCACCAGTGTGCCCGGCGGACGGTCATACCCGATATTGTGTGAACCGTGTACCCCGGCGAATCGGTCAGGATATGACCAAAGTTTGTTGTTGCCATCAGATGATAACAGATAGTTTTCTCCATCACCCACCACAAATGATGACCCGTCAACCGTTGTCCAACGGCGGTCTCCCAACTTGGGATTAACCACCAATTTGGCAAGATCATATAACGGCGTACCGTCGGCGCGAATGCCAGCCAGCGGTAGGCGAGCACCGGTGAAATTTAACGAGAAATCGTCACCAATCATACAACCCCACATGCCTACCGTCATCTTGCTGGCGGTGGTCGTCTGTACTTCTCCGACCTGCGGGATATAATCGCCGTTTTGGTCAATCCATAAAAAACCGTAATCGGCACGATTGAGCTTGCCGAACTTCTCTTTGAGATCCGGACGTTTATTTATTTCTCCGCTCCATTGTGCCAGGTTTCCCGCGGCGACCATTGCCTGCGCCTTCCCATCCTTCTCAGTGCAAATCAGCGCGCCATACGACCAGAATCCAATGCCGCCCGGATCTCCAAGCAGATAACGCCGTCCCTGATATGTAAATGCCCGGTCCGGCCATCGTCCCATAACACAATCAGTATCTTCAGGCGTGTGGACGATGCTCTCCAGCTTCCATGTCTGTTTGGCATGATCGGCGACGAATTTCATGCCCATATAATACAGAACCGCGGGATTACCGGCGTCAATGTGTCCGCCGCCGCCGTAGAAGGCTGAACCCATATATTCTGCATCAAATTTCCCGTCCCGGGTGAATCTAAGCACGCGTTTTGGCTGAACGGTACAGTCCGCCACCCAGAGTTTGCCGGCATTATCGATGGTGATGCCGGAAGGCGAGGTCATGGAGGAGGGGTCCCACGGGCCTACCCGGATGGGGCCATGACCGATGGTTCGTATCCGCTTGCCGGTGGCGGGGTCGAAGACGGTAATCAGTTTTGTTGAACGGCTCGAGACATACATGGTTCCGTCAGCATCGAAGGTGATGCCATGTGGGTTGTCAGCCGCTTCCTTACTGATTATTTCTTTTACTGTCCCGCCGTCCAACGGCACTGTGACAATGCGACCGGCGGAAACAGCGTAAAGTGTGCCGGCCGGACTAAAAGCGAGATACCCGGGTTCAGCCAGCGGCAGATTCCGTGTAACTGTACATGTTTCTTTTGCAGGGTCTGTTGGCAGCTGAATTTCTATCACGCGCCGGGTCATTTCAACTGGGAATGGTAAATCGTTACCTGCAGGTGAATAAGCGATAAAGTTACTTACGGCCGCGGTGTGTATGCCGGATACCGGGTTGATGTAACCCATGTAGCCGCGGGTATTGGCCGGGAGAACGGCGCGCACCCGCACTGCATTAGTGGTATATATATCACCGAAATCGATATGGTGCGCGAGCGGGGTAGTAGCGCGCGGGCCGCGCGTACCCGCCTCAACATACCCAACCTGCTTCCACCCGTCACCAGCTTCTACAGCGATTTTGGGGTCGCCTGCGCCGGTCCAAACATCAACGGCGAAAAAGGCGCTGTCCGGTTGCAGCAATGACAGACCACGCAACGCCACCGGCGTCCTCCACACCAGCGCCATGCATGCCGGGTCATCTTTGCTGATGGGGCGCACTTTCGAATTGCGTGACACCGACCATCCACCGCCAACAGTTTGACCCTCGGGGAAGATATACTCAGCCGCGGGGGCAACGTCAGTCATACGGCGTTCTGTTACCAGCGCGTATGTAAGGCGATTGGTGATAAAACGGAGTGCGGTAGTCTTTATGCCCTGGTCCGGAACGGCTAAAGTCGGTTTGCCTTTTTTTTCAGTAATTATTAACTGCGTCCATACTGCCGGATCCACCGGGTCAATATCATCCTCAATATCTTCACCGGGATCATCAGTTGTCACCGGGTTCTTTAAACCTTCTTTCAAAGCATATACCTTAATCTTCCCATCCGGCACCAACACAGAACCAATTGCCACGGGAGTGGTGTAGACAACTGTTAAAGTATTTTTAAATGGTCCGCTCTTCGGTGCCTCACCGTATCCTTCACCACTGATAGAATTGGCGGCACCGCCATCAGCAAAGGCGGCATGAAAACGTTCTGTTTCTGTCCAGTCTTCACCGTAGGCTTCCGGACGCTTTTTATTTATTACCGCCGGCATGCACTGTGCGCCTGCCACCTGGTCTGACGTGAAGGATGAACGTACCCACGGCGTACCATTGCTGCGTATCGTCATGTAGAGTTTCCCCTGGCGCGCGGCTAATCCGCCATCATAAAAGGTGGTGCCTCCCCCGGCAGGGGCGGGGTAGGCGCGTGAAAACTGATAATCAATATTCAGTTTCACCCGGGCGAATTCGTGCTGTGGATCTACGCGAATTATCTCTTTATCATTTTGGACATAGGCATAGGTGCCGTCGCTGGCCATGCGCGAGACACCGGAGAAAGCGCCGAATGGGGAACCGATGCCCCATAGCTTATTGCCATCGCGATCCACGGCGATAAGGGCATGCGCGTTTTCGCCGCCTCCGGCGCCGATGAACACGACATCGCCCACCGCGCATACTTCATGCGCCAGGCTATGGTCAGACAACCATCCGCCGCCGCCTTTACCAGGTTTTGGCGCCCACCACGCCGGTTGACCGGCATTGTTTACGGTATATTCATACGTCAGTTTCAGCGAGGGATGAGTTATGGCAGTCCAGCGATATTCGCCGGGTTGCACATACTGTCCGGTTTCATCTTTTCCATCCCAATATTCTGTCACAGTTCCTTTAGCACGCGGCACTTCCGCGACCAGACGGCGCACCAGCGCGCCTGTAGCGTGATTGGTAATTTGTACCGCGGCAAAGCCGTCATACGGCATCTGGTATGTACAGGTGATAGGGGATGGCACATCAGCCGCCAGCGCTGGCAGCGACAGCAACCACAATAAACCCCATATTTGAAACATACGTAAGGTCATCTTTTCTCCTGAGGATATCAGATTATATTTGAGCCGTTAATCCAGAAAAATCGCGTTAATCATCTCTTGTGGCCACTGGAACCGCCGAAGGCCTGCACCGCACCAGAGCGTCTACCATCACGCCTTCCAGCACGCGGCAGTGGGATGCTCGCCTGCGTTGAAATCAACGGTCCCCATATAAACAGATAAAGGATGGATTTGGAAAGGGCGGGGAGTTTTTACCTACTGGCTCGTGACAAACCGCACAATGACGATGCCGGAGCCGCCGTTACCGCCAGCCCCAGTTACCGCCGATAAACGAATACCCCCACCGCCCGAACCAGTATTTGCCACAGCATTCCTGCCAGTTCCGGCAAGACCTCCACTGCCGCCTCCTGCCTTACCAACCCCATCAGTTGATGAATCCCTAGCTCCACCTCCACCACCACCCGCAAACCATCCCGATGCTCCGACAGCAGTTCCAAACACGGAAGAATAATCCTTACCGTCACCGCCATCCCCAGCACTACTTGCGGTTGAATCCCCACCAACTAATCCACTCCCTCCTCCACCGCCTGCGCAAGTACTGCCCACAGACTTACCACCGTTATTTCCAAACCCTCCGCTGGCAGAACTTGATTGTTGACCTGTGCCACCAGCAGCAGAATACTGGCGCGCATTACCACCACCAGAACCGCCACTTGCTCCTTGAAGAGGAGTACCATTTTTTCCGTAAGCACCACCACCGCCACCGATGGCGGTTAGTAGTGTACCGAAAGTAGAATCACCACCATTTGTGCCATAGCAGTAATTGGTGAGACCTCCTGTCCCACCAGCACCGACAACCACGTTATACGTGCCTGGGGATAGATTTGTCGCCGCTTTGTAAATCAAACCTCCCGCACCACCTCCGGCTGATGGATTCTCATTGGGGGCGCTGCTGCCCCCGCCCCCGCCCCCGGCAACCACCAGGATATCGACGGCAATGGGCGAGGATACCGTGAATGTCCCGCCCGAGGATTTCCAGACCACCATCTGGGTAGTGCCGACCTTCTGAGTCGTCGCGTCATCTGCTCCCGTCCACGAGGGTCCCGTCGCCACCGCCGACACAATCGTCACGTGCCCGTCGACGAAGCTCTTGATCGTCTTGTTCGTATGGCGGTAGGCGATGCCGCTGGTGTCGCCGTCGGCGGTGAGCCAGGTGGCGACGGGGTCGGGGATGCTGCCCAGCGCGACGTTGCTGCAACTGGCGGCGTCGTAGGTGTAGGCCACGGCCAGACTCTTGCCCGCGGTGGGGCACTGCAGGATTTGCGCGTCGGCGTTGATGTCCCGCCAGACCGTCGAGGAGCCGGGCATCGTTTCCTCATGGTCCTGTGCATACATTTGTACTGAAGCAGCAATCTGTCGTTGATTACTGATGCAGGTAGACTGGCGCGCCTTTTCACGCGCCCGGGCAAAGACTGGGAACAGAATCGCGGCTAGGATAGCAATAATAGCTATCACGACCAGCAGTTCAATGAGGGTGAAACCTCTTTTACTGATATTCATGTTTTTCACCTTTAGAAAATAGTTTAATTGCATCTGCCAGATTTATAACCTGGCAGGATTGCGTTTTGATTATATCTGTCAGTCACTAATCCAGGAAAATCGCGTTAATCATCCCCTGGGTACCTGATCCGGCGAAATATGAGGTGAGCGATAGCGTCACCTGACCGGAAAATTTGTATTGGAATATTTTGTTGCCTACCTGACCACGTGAGTAATATTCGAGACTGCTTTCTTTCGCGGCGCCGCTGTTGGTGGTCACCGCCAGTCGTATATCGCGGGTATTGGCGAAAATTGTCGGCACGACTACAGTCAGAGTGTGAAGTGTAAAATCGCTGGCTTTGATATTCAGCGTCGCCGTAGACGATGGATTGCTGTTGCCGGTGCGAATTTCATAGGTGCTTGTGACGCTGGTGGCGCTATTTTTTAAAGTAATGTTGGAATAGCCGTCGTTTGTCCATCCTGTGCCTCGAGTGACTGCATCCGACGGGAAGGGCGCCTTGAAATTCGTGACATCTGTACCGCTGTTGGCCCAGTTAAACAGGATATACCCATGCGAGCCAACTAATCCCTGCGTCATCCCGCCGGTAAAGTTGGCAGGAAGTGCCGCGGCGATGCTGACGCATGGTTGACCCTTAGTTCCATCAGCAGGATTAACCGGATCAAAAGTTAATGTCATTGCGGTATTGGTGGGGAAAGTTATCTCGCCTTCTTTAGTAAGCGGCCAGTTGAGGTTTGTATTAACTGAGACATGCCCATCAGCATACCCGGCAATAACACCATTGCTGTGGCGATATTCAATGTCCTTTGTGGTATAAAGCACATTCGTCGCGGGTTGCGCCGTGGTTGTTGTATGAGCACCGTCAATCGTTACGAGGGTAAGCATTGGGTCAAGGATATCACCCAGCGCGCTGCTGCCCACCATGGCGTTATATAGATATCCGTTAGGTGTGGATTTCCCTTTGGTGGGGCAGATAAGTATGCCGGCATCAAGATTAAGGTCAGTCCATACGGTTGCGGTAGATGGCATCGTTTCATCATGATCCTGTACATACATTTGTACTGTGGCAACAATCTGCCGTTGATTACTGGCACAGGTGCTCTGCCGCGCTTTCTCCCGCGCACGGGCAAAGACGGGAAATAATATGGCGGCGAGGATAGCAATAATGGCTATCACGACCAGCAGTTCGATTAGTGTAAAACCTTTTTGATTGGTTTTCATTGTTTATCTCCTTTAGTAGATATTATTTATTATGCCTGCCAGTTTTATAGCCTGGCAGGCAGTAAGCGGATTAATCAATAAATACCGCGAGCAGCATTGCGTAATCGCCTCTGTCCGCACTATTGCGCAAGCCCAGCATATTCAGGTTCGCCTCCCCGCGGAACTTGTACTGCAGCACGCACTGCCCGGAATCCAGCGCGTCGGGCGGTGAGATCTCCTGGTTGGAGATATAGTACGTCGCCGATTTTGTCCCGGCCTGCAGAATATATTTTGCCGGCCCGCCATGGGTGAAGATGCGGGTGTGGACGAGGGTGAGCAGGTGATCGCCCAGGTCGTTGGGGGTGAACAGCATCGAGGCCGTCTGGTTGAAGCCGATATTGATGCAGCCCGCGGACTGCCCGACGCCCGGTTGCAGCGCGCCGGTGCTGTCATAATACCGCATGGCCCACCCGCCATAACTCGGGTATGCGGTATTATGGGTCAACCAGTTCGCGTTTTTCGTCATTGAAAAGCCGGTGGCCAGCACGGCGCGGTCGGTGCCGCCCTGCAGCCAGTTGAAAATTACAAAACCTGATTTACCGACGCCCAGCGAGGACATTTTCCCATCAAGTGTGAAACCGGTGGTGCTTAGGGTTAGCGGCGCCGTGGTGGTGCCTATATTCCGGGCATCCGGGACCAGTACCTGGTTGTTCGGTCCCTTGGTCAAACCGCCGGCGAACTGCGCGATATACAGGAAATCATCGCCGGTAGCAACATGGCCGTCAGCAAAAGATGCGATTGGCTTGCCGGAATGCGGGTAGGTAACATTGCGTTTGGATGATATAATATTCGCATATGTGGCGGTATCGGGATTGGTATCAACCGTGACGAATGTCGAAGTCGGGTCGGTAAAATCGCCAATGGCGCTGTTGGCCAGGACGCTGCTGTACCCATACCCATTAAGATATTTTTTTCCACTTGTGGGGCAAATCAATACACCGGGGTCAACAGATATTTTACTCCAGACATCGGTTGTATTTGGGTACGTTTCCTCGTGGTCCTGAACATACATCTGGATCACCGCGGCTATTTGTCGCTGGTTGCTGGTACAGGTTGTCTGTCGAGCCTTTTCCCGCGCGCGGGCGAAGACGGGGAACAAGATGGCGGCGAGGATAGCAATTATGGCTATCACGACCAGCAATTCGATGAGAGTGAAACCTTTTTTACTGATTTTCATTGCTTTTCTCCTTTAGAAAAGATTATTTATTGTGCCTGCCATATGTGGCTCGGTGGCTTGCGCGATAGTAATGCTTTCTTCACTGGGATTTATACGTAATGTTGATGTTCGCGCCATAATGTATGGGGCCAGTGATACATGCAGAGGAATCGCCTCACCACGTAAAGCGCGCACCATCATTCGCGCCGCTTCACGCCCCATCGCTTCCAGTGGAGGATGCAGACTGGTAATACCCTGTAAGCGAGAATGTGGATAATCATCAAAACTAATCAGGCCGAAATCGCGCCCGGGCACACGGCCAAGTTCGTGTGCGCCACGCAGGATGCCCACGGCGACAGAATCATTGGCGGCTATTATGGCATCTCCCGGCGCCATCGTTTCCAGCAATGCAGGAGCATATGTATAACCGACAGTATCCTGATTTTCAAAAGTCGGTTCGAGTGAAGTGGAAGAGAGGAACGGCGTAACTATACAGTCCGGCACCTGGGTGCGGTGAATAGCCTCGGAAATGCCCGATAACCGTGCATTCGCCCAATCAGCGTCAAATGGGAAAAATGTCGTAATGCGCCGATAACCCCGCAAGATTAGATGCTGAACCGCCAGATACCCGGCAGCCACATCATCAGCGCTCACCTCATGAATTGTAAAGTGCATGGGTGTCATGTTGACCGTAATAACCGGAATACGGGTGGGGTCGACGCGCGCAAGCAATGGGGTGATTACCGCTTCATTCATGAGAATGATGCCATCTACCGTCTGTGACAACAGCACATCCAGTGCATGTTCTATTGAAAATTCGGGCCATTGTTCTCCTTGTAGAAGGTTAACAAAGTTATGCGTCATTTCTGTATACTCGGACAGGGTTTGTTCGCATCCGCGCAATATATGATTCGTCCACTGCGTCTCAAATGCCGCGGAATCCCCATACGGGTACAAGGCACCCAGGATTCCGATAGTGGCTTGCCGCGTGCGATCTATCACCGGGGCAGGCTGCAATGAGGAAGGAAGGTCGCTCAGGTCGGTACCTCCGGTGACAAAAGTTCCGCGCCGGTCATCAGCCTGCAACAGTCCCTCAGACACTAATAAAATCACCGCGCGTTCAATGGTATTGATGGCCACCTTAAAAGTCTGTGCCAGAGCGCGCCGGCCCGGCAACATCATACAAGGCTGCCATTCCCCACTAATTATTTTGTCGCGCATTACATTTGCGATGCGATGATAATGATGTTGTGTCGTATATGTCATTTAACCCCTTTGTTTAACTGTAAACGATGAACCGTAACATAACTCAACTGACGGCATCAACTGTATCATACTGGCAGCATACGGGAATTGTCAATAGGTTTTACGATAATTTCTGATTTTTTTAAGTAACGGGGCAATCGGTAGGATATAAGTAGTAATATAATTTGCCAATAGATACCTACCGGGGAGAATCGTTGGTACTAACAGGTGGTCGCTCCGGAGAGTGTAGAACACACGCCTTGCGAATAAGCAAGGCGCGTGCTATCGGGTTTGTGGAAGTATCCATTTTTGAACACAAATCTGGCATTCAATACGCAATATCTGGTTACCACAGAACTGAAATTGCGCAACATGTGGTGCACCCTCCTGAGAGATAATAACTGATGCCATACATTCAGGATTCAGCAAATTATAGACTTTGTATATTGCGTCAGGTTCAGAACCGAAACGTCCGCCAGAAATAACAGTAACTTTATGCATGGTATTATCTGAAACAGTAATAGGTATCTTAACAAATGAGCCTGCGGTACGACCGATAGTAGTACCATAAGCTTCACCACCGTCTAAACCATCAATATTTACCCGTACGCCGCCATAACTGTTTGAATACTTTCCGCCACTGTGTCGCTGTCTATGAACTGCTTTACGGTTTGAAGACCAATTCGCCCCAGTTCTTCGGCTCCAGCATCAGTTCGAAGACGGCGTCATCAACGATGCCGGTCTTCTGGTTGCTCCAGTAGGAGCGCAAGCGGGTGCGGTTGCCGGTGTCGCCGTGGGTAGCACCGAAATCACCGCGAAGCACCAGGCCATCGGTGATCTGCAGGCCGAGGGCGGCCAGCGGGATCGCTGCTTCCACCACGTAGCTCTGCCCTTGCGGCTTAACGGTGATCTTCGCGTCGGCAAGGATGTCCACATAGTCCATGCGGTATTCTTTCACCACGCCGGAAGCAAAGGTTTTCGGTTTCTTCTCGGCGGATACTTTGCGGAACAGCACTGCTGTCGGTGTCCCCTGGAAGTTGCCGATGGACAGGCGCAGGTCACCGAGTATGGCTTCGCCACGGTTTTTATCGGCTTTTGGATCGGTACCGAGTTGGAAGTCCACGGTGTCGCCGCCGATATACATCTGCGCCGCGTCTGTGGCGCCGTTGATCCACGGCGTTTTATCCTTTACTTCCCAGGCGAGATACAGGTTGGTTGCATCCCAGGCTGCCGCCGAACGGATCGCCGCATCATCCTGTTTCTGGTACTTCAGCAGCGAATCCGCGGGAAAGTCTTTATCCAGGCTGCCGGTGAAGGTGGGGGTTGCTTTCTTGATCGTCAAGCGCGTTATGCCTACAGCTTCCTGTAGATACAGCTCGCGGAATTCTCGCGACAGCTTCGTCTCGTCATCGGTGATTGCCAGCGTGCTGCCTTTAATCGCCTGGACAGTATCCAGGCCGGTGACTTCCACGTTCCAGAAGCCGGTTTTTCCGGCTTGCAGGTAGAGCTTGCCGTCGTTTGCATAACTGATGGATCCGCCGAAGTCCTCACCGCCCATGCCCGGTGGCACGTTGTCGAGGATGGCACCTGGCACCGCTTTATTCGGCCAGACGATCTTCATGGCATCACCCTGGAAGAGCTTGGTCAGGTAGAAGCCATCTTCGGTGAGGATATGCCACTCACCGACATTGGTCGGCATCACCCAGATGTTGCCGATAGGCTCGGGGAGTTTCGCCGTCCCGCAAGGACCGAATGAACCGCGGATCATGCCCACTTCGGGTGGCACGGCGTTATGTGAGCCATGCACGCCGACGAAGTTGTCAGGATACTGCCAGCGCAGCTTGCCGGTGGCGATATCATAACAGTTGTTCCAGGTGTTGCTCGCGCCGTAATCACCCTGGCTGACGACGAATCGTCCATCAGCAGAACCCATGCCGGCGATGGGCATGGCGGTCGGCTGTGTCAGGTCGTATTTCGGCGCGCCACACGCGGTAAAGCCAATCACTTTTAACTGCTGTTTGCCGCAATAAATCGACAGGTCCGGGGAAAGATACATGTACCAGCCGCTGAAGTCCAGCATGCCTTTGACGCTGGTGATTTCGTTAGCTTGTTGCTGTCCGTCGCCATTTTCATCGGCCCAGTAGCGTGTCTGGGCGGCGAGGGTATTCCGGCCTTCATACAGGAACATGCCGCGTATCTTGTAATCGGCATCACCCACGCGTTCGAAGATACGCACGATATCCGTGCCATGGTTCGAGCCTGGTGACACGGCCAGGTAGAGCTTGCCGTTGGCGCCGATGGCAAAGCGGGAATTCTCCATGCCATCGCGGGTGATGGTGCCGAGACAGGCAGCTTTTCCGGTCGCCGGGTTAATGCGCCATTCGCTGCCCGCACCGACCATCAGGTTGGGATCGGTCGGATTGATTGCGCCACCCAGCGCGCCGTAGGTGGTAGGGCCGAAGAATTCATTTACGTATTTCCCGGTGGCGGCTTCCCATACGCTGATACGTTTGGGGTACATGTCGCTTTCCGCGACCCAGAGTTTTCCCTGATCATCGATCGCCAACCCGTTGATCGCCAATAAACCGTCCGGCGTCCATGGGCCGATTTTGTCGCGGCCACCCGGACGGCCGATGGCACGGACGAACTTGCCGTCGGCGGTGAAGACCTTCACCTGGTTGTCGGGTTCACGCACGCCAACGAATATTTGCCCGGCAGTATCCACGGTAATGCCGGTGGCATTTTTCAGTCCCTGCACCACCGGACGTGTCTCGCCAGTTGCCAGATTAAGTGCGAGGACCGTGCTGCCGTCCGAAACGATGTAGGCCAGCGTGTCGCTGACCACGCACAAGGAGCGCGGTTGCGCCACCGGCCAGCGCTGCAGCAGTTTCCGAGTTTTCACATCAACAATCGCCACGAACCCGGTTTCAATCTTCACGATGGTTTGCGGGAACACGGCTTCTATAGCGCGGCGATTAGCCAGCGCAAGGGCGTCATCAGAGAGCTTCTCTGCCTCTTTGACAAGGGTGCGGTCGCGCAGCATCGCATTGAAGACACTAATCATCGCGTCACGCACATCGGGGGTGTAGTAGTTCGGGGCTTTCAACGCGTCATCTTCGGGAGTATTCCCGGCCAACCAGCGCTCCGCGGTCTTTTTTGAACCGGCGTCCAGGCGTTTCCAGACTTCTCCGGCAAGGCCGTCGCCGGCCTTACACTGAATCAGCACCGCACGCCAGTCTGTGACTTGCACGCGACGGAAATTGGCGTTAACGAAACTCAGGTACAGCTTCCCACCCCGAGCCGCCAGACCATCCAGGCGATGCGGCGTGGCTGCGGAGGTGGTGAAGATGTCGCGCGGGTCCAGATCCGGCGTGCCGTTGCCCCAGTCCACGTAGGAGCCGTTGGCCGCATTCACGCGGTAGAGGATGTTGCCGCCTTCATCGCCCCAGTTTGCAGCGTAGACGGTACCGCCGTCGACGGCGACATACTCTGCGCCAGCCATCCCCTGGCGGATATTCTTCCACTGTACATTGCCGTTCAGGTCGCAACCCAGCAGCGCCTTTCCGGCCTCCGCGCCGCTCCAGGCGAGGAAGACTTTATTCCCCGCTGCGGCGCAACCGATCGGCACACCGTGGTCGCCGCCCCAGTTGGCGTTTGGTGAGGAATCCCATGGCGCGTTGCCGCCATTATCCGCCCAGCCCTTCAAGCGCAGGCCGATGTCCTTATGCCAGATAGCCCGCCAGTTGTAAGTACCGGCCAGCACCGGTTGCCCCGGCGTGCGCCAGTTGGTGGTTGTCAATCCGTCCCATTTTACCTCGTGCTTGCCTTTGCCCATGAACGCATTGTTAAGCAGTTGGCGCACTACCTGCCCATCGGCATTGACAATCTGCAGTGAGATAAAGCCGTCTTCAGGCATGGTGTAGCTGATCGTTTTGAAACCTTGTAGCTCTTTGGATTTTATGAGTCCCGTCCAGTCAATCACCGGCAGGCCATCCGCCAGCTTTACCGGGAACTCGCGGGCATCGGAGAGACGGATGCTACGCGCCGCCAGTTGTCCCTTCGGCTCCAGTACGGCTTTGCCCCAGTGGTCATAGGCGCGGAAGGTGAAGACGCGGTCCGGCACTACGCCAGCCTTGAATACGTCTTTCATCGACAGGCGGCCACCGGCGCCGATGGTGAAGTTGGGTTCGACGGTCATTCCGAAGGCATCGCCGGCCTTGAGTTGCAGGTCATCTTTCGTGATCAATCCCCAGGGAATTGCCATCTCCTGGGTGTAACCCTTTTTATCCGCGTTAATCAGGAATGCTTGCTGTGCTCCCCTGGTTTGCGCATCCTTGATGCCACCTTCGTTGAAATTGCGCCCAAATGCGACGTCCATGATGCCGACACCGTCCCGGTCTCGCCAGCAAGTCCAGTGCGTGACCCGCTCGTTGGGCTGGCGAAGATTGGTGATAAAGCGCACCTGGATGCAATCCCCGTCCCACCCGTAGGAACCGGTGGCCTGCCCCGGGTGGTTGAGCGGAGTTTCATCGATCCAGCGGAAGAGCAGGTAGAGGTTCTTGTCATCATACATGGCGTGCGACCACACGCCGAACTTTTCGCGCTGATTCTCGACATCGCAGCAGGTGAAGATGCCGCTGGAGAGATCCCAGTCAGTGATGTTCCCATCAATGATCACCTTACCGGGGGTAGGCAGCACCCGCACATCCCCATTTTCGGTCTCGGTTGCCCGGACTGCCAACAACAGCAGGCACAGGCAGCAGGTGCTGAAGAGCGCACGAAAGGTTCGTAACAGCATGAAAGACTCCTTATATTTATAAATGATGTCAATTGACAATCACAGACATTACCCGGCATGCTGGTGGTAACCAGTGACCATGCCGGGTCTGGTTAACGAGAATTGCAGATTTTACACACAGTTTAGTCAAATAGTATTGCTGCAATAGTAGTTCAAGTGCATTGATCACTTTGAGTAATCTGGCATTTAATTCGCACTACATGATTGCCGCGGTACTGAAATCCGGAAATAACAGTAACTTTGAGAATGGTATTATATGAAACAGTAATAGGTATCTCCACTCTCTTAATCGATAAAAATGGCCTTTAACCACGCTTTATCATTATCCCGCACACCGGACGCGGGGACCACGCGCATGGCGATATTGCCGCTGAAACGGAATTGCAAGATAGGCGAATTGTTTCCTTTATAATAAAATTGTTCCGGGGAGAAATCGTCAAAGCCGGTCATCGGGGCAACCTGGTATCTTACATTATGTGCGGGGCTGCCGTTTTGTGTCATGCCGAAAATGGTGAGGATATGCGTGTTGTAATCCCCCGCCGGCACGGTGATGCTCACTTTCGAGCCGGTCGTGGACATGGTGGCGGATGGGCCGATGCCGGCGTTCCTGGCGGAGGCCGCGGTCATCACCCCGGCGGTATTACGATTGGTATCGGTGGACTTATACATCTCAATGCCGGTGTTGCCGAGGGAGGTATCATCAAAGCAGAGTCCACCCCAATACTGCGCCTGTATCCATTCCGCCGAGATGAGGGTGACGCCAAAGCGCATGCCGGTCGGTGCCAGATTGGAGGTGGCCCAACTGTTATTGTTTTGCTCGTCTCCGGCATTGGTCAGCCAGTTGTATACGTTATAACCATTCGAGCCCAACTTGGTCAGTTTGAGCCCGGTGACGCTGCTGGGTAGGGTTAGCACCGGGGTGGGCGACGTGGCGCTGAATTTTGAAGAATCGAGCGTAAGCGCAGCAAAACTGATGTCGCTGAAGGTTAAGGCCGTGATGCCAAATGCCCGGGCGGGCAAGGACGTGAGGACGTCAACATGCCCGTCAAGATAACTCGCGATCATCTTGGATGAGTGACGCGTCTTGCAATCTTTCGCTGACGCAAGGATATTCGCGGAAGACATTGGTGGAACAGGTACCGCATCGCAGGTCAGGACGATTTCCTGCGGGTTGTCAAAATCGCCGAGAGATTTGGCCCCGCCATTCCCGATGTTTCCGCTTCCAACAAAGGCGTTGTAGCCATACCCGTTCCGCAACTCTTTCGCGTCGTCGGACGGGCAGCTAAGCATTTCCTTATGAATTTGGATATCTGTCCATACCGTGGCGGTGGCCGGCAGCATCTCTTCGTGATCCTGCGTATACATGTTGATTGCCGTCGCAATCTGCCGTTGATTGCTAGTGCAGGTGGTCTGGTTCGCTTTCTCCCGCGCCCGGGCAAAGACCGGGAACAAGATAGCGGCTAAAATTGCAATTATTGCCACTACAACGAGTAACTCAATTAGTGTAAACCCTTTAATTTTCATAATATACCTCCGAACGATATAAATTCGGCCGATAACCAGATAGATACCGGCCAGATAATAAGATTAATCAAAAAGAATCGCAGCGAATCCACCCTGACCGTTATAGCCGGTATGCGATACCTCCATGGTGAAGGTGCCGCTGATGGTATATTGTAAGATTCGACTCCAGTTGGCGTCAGTGCTGGTAAATTCGGTTTGCTGTTTCCAACGTCCCGACGGATTTGAAAATATGATGCGCTCACCGGAAGCAACGTTGGCACGGTGCGTAATGAGCAGGGTGACGGTGCGTAACGAAAAATCTGAGGAGGTGACTGAAATTTTCGAGGAGCCGGATGCTGGTGCTGGTGCCGACATAGCGCCGCCGGTGGTATCGGATGTCTGCGTCGTTGTGATGACGGTAAAACGATATCGACAGGCGTTGCTATTGGTCCATGTGCCGCTTTTCGTCACCGTGGTGATTGGCGCGCACAGATTGGTGA
>Ga0194052_1001167_pt1 | contig 15569 bp, 12 predicted proteins | sample SepL226m_MetaG_FD_160117 | JGI IMG/M metagenome (GOLD analysis project Ga0194052, IMG submission 160117) | Anoxic zone freshwater microbial communities from boreal shield lake in IISD Experimental Lakes Area, Ontario, Canada - Sep2016-L227-6m | ecosystem: Environmental > Aquatic > Freshwater >... | reverse complement strand
GTTTTTTCTCTGTATAACGTTGCTTGCCCTCAAGGCAGGCATCAGCAATTTTGGAAGTGAGCAGGCGAATGGAACGAATGGCGTCATCGTTTCCAGGAATCAGGTAATCAATCTCATCCGGATCGCAGTTTGTATCTGCAATTGCGATGATGGGGATTCGCAGTCTTCTTCCTTCCCGGACGGCGATGGCTTCATTCTTGGAATCAACGATAAAGATTGCTCCGGGCAGTCGGGTCATGGTGCGGATACCGCCCAGGATGCTGTCTAATTTCAAGCGCTCTTTTCCCAGTTGCTGACGCTCTTTTTTGGGATAGAGGTTGATGGAACCATCTGTTTCAATGGTATTCAAGGTGTTTAATCGGTCGATACTTTTTTTGATCGTTTGAAAATTGGTCAGCATTCCACCCAGCCACCGGTTTTGAATGTAATACATTTCGCATCGGTTGGCTTCTTCGAAAATGGTTTCCTTGGCCTGTTTTTTTGTGCCGACAAACAGGACGGATTTGCCGTTAGCTACAGTATCCACAACAAAATCATAAACATCTCTGAACATGCGGACGGTTTTTTGCAGATCAATGATATAAATTCCGTTTCTTGCTCCAAAGATAAAAGGTTTCATCTTGGGATTCCAGCGTTTGGTCTGATGACCAAAATGAACTCCTGCTTCAAGAAGTTCCTTCATTGTAACGTAAGCCATTTTGTTTCTCCTTTTTTGGTTTGCCACCGCTCTCCTCGGCCCGGATTTCCACTTTCCACGAAAGCACCAAAAACCCGGTCAGAGAACGTGCGAATTTTTTTAAATCTTCTTTTTGTACCAAATTATTTCTGTTTTCACAATCAAAAAAATAAAGAAAAGAATCTACCTGCCACCTACTACCTGCTTTTGTACATCACAACGACACGATAATGTCCGGCATAGTCCTTTATGATTTCAAAGGGATGATAATGACCACAATGTTGAATCAACTGGGTCACTGCTTTTTTTTGATTAAAACCTATTTCGATCAGGAGAACGCCCTGGGGTTTCAGCAGCGTATGCGCAGAAAAAATAATCTGCCGAATAGCGTGAAGACCGTCGGATCGACCGTCCAAAGCCAGCAGCGGTTCAAATCGATTGACCTCGGGCTGAAGGCTGGCAATGTCTTCAAATGGAATATATGGCGGGTTAGATAAAATCATGTCAAATACGGGCATATTTGGCGAAAACGGATCCAGCCAGTTGCCGGCTACAAACGAAACAACAGATTCCAGTTGATGACGCATGGCGTTTGTCCTTGCAACACCAATTGCTTTCAGTGAGATATCCGTTGCAATGTAGCGGTATGCCGGTCGCTCTGATGCCAAGGCAAGAACAATGGCGCCGGAACCTGTGCCAAGCTCCAGAACCTGTCCTGCTGAATCCTGAGGAGAGTCCACAGGTTTGAGGCAGTTAAGGGCGGCTTCTACAAGCGTTTCGGTATCCGGCCGGGGAATCAGAACATCCGGGTTGACCTCCAGATCCAGGGACCAGAACTCCTTTTTGCCAATAATATAGGCCACCGGTTCTCTGTTTACCCGTCGCTTGATCAGGGACTTGAATCCGGAGAGTTCGCTTTTTAACAAGGGCTGATCGTATCTGAGATATAAATCAATCCGTTTTAAATTCAGGAGGGTGGCAAGGAGAATTTCGGCTGATGCCCGAGGGCTGTCAATACCGTGAGAAGTGAAATATCCTGTCGCCCACTTGAGCAAACTCAGGATGTTCCACTCAACTTCACTGGGGCCGGGAGGATTCTGCATTCTGTAAAGCCTGGGCCTGATAATAAGCGGTCAACTGGTCGATGATTTCATAAATGTCGCCTTGAAGAATGGCTTCCAGCTTATAAAGTGTAAGCCCTATGCGGTGATCGGTCATGCGGCCCTGAGGAAAATTATAGGTCCTGATTCTGCCGCTTCTATCACCGGTTCCTACTTGGCTTTTACGATCCAGGGAGCGTTTCTCATCCTGTTCGCTGACCATTTTGTTCAACAGTCTGGCTCTTAAAACGGTCAAAGCCTTTGCCTTATTTTTCCATTGAGATTTTTCGTCCTGACAGATCACAACCAAACCGGTAGGCAGGTGGGTAACTCGTACTGCCGAATCAGTTGTATTAACAGATTGTCCGCCGGGGCCTGAGGAACGAAACACATCAAACTTGACTTCAGTGGCATCAATGTGGACTTCGACTTCTTCGGCTTCCGGAAGTACGGCTACGGTAACCGCGGAAGTATGGATGCGGCCCTGCGTTTCCGTGGTGGGCACCCGCTGAACGCGATGGGTGCCGCTTTCATATTTAAATGCGCTATAAGCGCCGTTGCCATGAACCATGGCGACGATTTCCTTTAAGCCGCCAACACCGGTTGTGTGATGGGTCATCACCTCTACTTTCCAGTTGCGTTTCTCAGCATATCGGCAATACATTCGAAACAGATCTCCGGCAAAAAGACCAGCTTCTTCACCGCCGGTTCCAGCCCGGATTTCCAGAATGATGTTTTTATCGTCATTGGGGTTTTTGGGAACAAGAAGCTTTTTGATCTGCAGATCAAGCTGTTCTTTTTCGCGGTTTAACTTCTCGATATCATCAAGAGCCATTTCCTTGATGTCGGGATCACTGTCCTTTAACATCTCGTGGCTGTTGTCAAGATCGGCGATAATCCGTTTATACTCGCGATAAGCTGCAACAACCTTGTTCAGGTCTGCATGTTCTTGAGCATATTTCTGGTAGAGTTCTCGATTTTGAACGGTTTTCGGGTCTGATAGAAGCTTTTCGACCTCCAAAAATCGTTTTTCAACACCTTTTAGTTTGTCAAACATAACATGTCAGGCCAAGGGCCAAAGGCAAAAAGTGTAAAGGAACTTAATATATTCCTCGACTTCGGCCTCCGGCCTTTGGCCTTCAGCCTTTATTTTTGAAATTTCGCATATTTTTTGCGGAACCGTTCGATTCGGCCCGCCGTATCTACCAGCTTTTGTTTTCCGGTAAAAAACGGATGGCATTTGGAACAGATTTCGATATGAATATCGGGCTTTGTGGATCCAACAACAAAATTGTTGCCACAGGCGCATTTGATGACAGTTTCTGCATAAGACGGATGAATCGTAGCTTTCATTACGCTGGTGAACTCCCTGTTGGTTGTTAGTATTGATGCTGTATGGGTACATCAAGCATTCATGGAATTTAAGAAGTCTTTATTATTCTTTGTTCCGCTCATTTTTTCAAGTAAAAATTCAAGGCTGTCCATAGGATTCAGGGACGATAGCAATTTCCGCAAAATCCAAACCCTGTTTAATGTTTCGTCATCCAAAAGAAGTTCTTCTTTTCGGGTGCCGGATTTCTTGATGTCAATTGCTGGGAATACCCGTTTATCGGCAAGTCTTCTGTCTAATTGAATTTCCATATTGCCGGTTCCCTTGAATTCTTCAAAAATGACTTCATCCATTCGACTTCCGGTATCAATCAGGGCGGTGGCGATAATGGTGAGACTGCCGCCTTCCTCAATGTTACGCGCAGCTCCGAAAAACCTTTTGGGACGCTGAAGTGCATTGGAATCCACGCCGCCGGATAGAATTTTTCCGCTGGGAGGCATCACCGCGTTATAGGCGCGGGCAAGTCGGGTGACACTATCCAGAAGAATAACCACATCTTTTTTATGTTCAACCAGTCGCTTGGCTTTTTCGATGACCATTTCCGCCACCTGAACATGGCGTTCCGCCGGTTCGTCAAAGGTAGAGCTGATAACCTCAGCATTGACAGATCGCTCCATGTCGGTAACTTCTTCCGGCCTTTCATCAATGAGAAGCACGAAGGGAATGACATCCTTGTGACTGCCGATAATGCTGTTGGCGATGCTTTGAAGCAGCATGGTCTTGCCTGAACGCGGCGGAGATACGATCAGTCCTCTTTGACCAAAACCAATGGGAATCATAAGATCCATGATTCGTGTGGAATAATTGTTCGAAGCACCTTCAATATTCATTTTCCGGTTTGGATATAAAGGGGTAAGGTTATCAAAGAGTATCTTATCGCGCGCTACTTCCGGGTCTTCGTAATTGACGGCCTCTACTTTCAGAAGTGCAAAATACCGTTCGGTTTCTTTGGGTTGACGGATTTGACCGGAGATAGTGTCGCCTGTTCTAAGGTTAAATCGACGGATCTGAGAAGGGGAAACATAAATATCGTCTGGTCCCGGAAGATAGTTGTAGTTGGGTGCGCGCAAAAAACCAAAACCATCCGGAAGGATTTCAAGGGTTCCCTCACCATATATCTGACCATTTTGTTCAAACTGGGTCTGAAGCAGGGCAAAAATGAGTTCCTGTTTTCGCAGACCAGCAGCCCCGTGAATGTTAAGGTCTTTGGCCATCTGGGTCAATTCGCTGATTCTTTTGTCTTTAAGTTCGGCTATGTTCATTAATGCAATATCCCGTTGTTTTCTTACCCGCCGGTTATTTCAATTCCTCTTTGTTGTACCAGGGGTTAGAAGTGAAAAATGGTCAAAACTATAGTTAAAAGATACCTTGGTAAGAAAATGATTTCGGAAAGGCGGCAGGGAAGGGCATAGTACCATCTTCGTACATCCCCGACCGGTAACGCACCTAAAAGCTTTTTCTGAGCAAGCAACTTTCGGCTATATTCATATTCGCGTGCGTCAAAGGAAAGACAACACGGAAAATGGGAACGAAAACAAAAGACTCTCTACCAGACCATCGTTCATGGAGCAGATACACGTCTAAAACGCAACCGGCGAATGATGATTCAGTACCTTGCTGGATATGGAGGAATAAAGGATTTTCTGAGATTATGTGATCGAAGAATTGGCTTAGGTATTCACTCCAAGTGGCGGACTTTATGCTTTTAAGGGTCCTTTTTATATCATGAAAATAATGATGTCAAGAAAATTGTTAGAAAAGTCCTGGGCCATGGGCTGTCAGCCATCAGCTTTCTGCTCGTGGCCCATAGCCTTCAGCTTGAAAGCAACATCTCCAAATAAAATCGGGTGATGGGGTCTGACGAATCCAATGAATGCGAACTGTTCTTATTTCTGGCAGCCATTTCTTTGCGGATTTCCCCAGCCATAACTTTTCCCAGCTCCACCCCGAACTGATCAAAAGGATTGGTGCCCCAGATAAATGCCTCAAAAACGGTCCTGGCTTCGTAAAACGACAGGAGTTTTCCAATGCTTTCCGGGGAAATATCCTTTAAAATCAGCGTGGATGATGGACGATTGCCGGGAAAATACCTGGCCGGATCTGCATCCTCTTTTCCGATGGCAAGGGCCATGGGCTGGGAAAGCAGATTTGCCCAGAGCTCCTGATGATTGGTTACCCCCTTGGACAGAGTCTGGTATTGAGGAAACTGTGGATGGACAACGCCGATAAATTCGATCGGAAAAGCCCTTCCCTGGTGAGCAAGTTGAAAAAAAGAATGCTGGGCGTTGGTGCCTGGTTCCCCGAAAATGATGGTTCCGCAAGGCTCTTCCATGAATACGCCCTCGGTATTGACCATTTTGCCGTTACTTTCCATATTGAGCTGCTGAACATGTGGCGCCAGTTTGGCCAAAGGGGCTGAATACGGGATAATGGCCTGAGCTGGATACTTTAGAAAATTGTTGTTCCAGATCGCAATCAGTGCGGCCGCAAGAGGTATGTTTTCATGAACCTGGGAGTGAAGGGCATGAAAATCCATGGCTTCTGCTCCTTTCAGAAAACGCTCAAATATTTCATATCCCAAATACAGACTGAGGGGAACTGCGCCGACTGCGGAGCTAACGCTGTACCTGCCTCCGATGAAATCGAACATGTTAAAGGATTGAAGCACGGGATTGGCAGGATTGTCCCCAGGACTTCCCTTGCTGGTTACAGTAACAATATGTTTTGAGGGGTCAATTCCTTTTTCAGCCATAAACGCCCGGGCCAAGCCTTCGTTGGACAAGGTCTCCGGCGTTGTGTAGCTTTTTGAAATAATCAGCCACAGCGTGGCTTCAGGGTCAATTTCTTTGACAATCGCCCCAAAATTATGGATGTCCACATTCGACAGATAGTGAAGATCAATCCCTCTGTCCGCATACGATTTGAGTGCCGTTGAAACGAATTCCGTTCCCAGATAGGAGCCGCCGATGCCGATAACCACGACATGACGGAAACGCTTACCTGTAGATCCGCAAATCACTCCGCTGTGAACCTGATCGGAAAATACTTTTATCTGGCGGTTAACCTCTCTGAGTTCGGAGAGGATATCCTTTCCATCAAGAAAAAGGGAAGTGCTGGAAAAATCGCGGGTTGCCGTATGAAGTGCAGCTCGGTTTTCCGTCACATTCAGTCTTTCGCCTTGTACCATAGCTGCAAACTTTTCCAGAACTCCGCGGGTGCGGGCGAGTTCAAAAAGCAGTTCGAGAGTGATTGAGTCGAGCCGCTGCCGTGAAAAATCAAAAAATATATCTGCAGCAGACAGGGAAAATGTGTTTAAACGGTTGGGTTCGGCAACAAGATGCTTCAGATGGTTTTGCGGCTGATTCATCACCTCTGCTCTATCCATGAGCTTTTTCCACGTTTTTTCGGTATAAAGACTTTGTGAAATCATTCCGTCTCCTTATGGGTACTTTCTATAAATCCTCTGGTATTAAACCTGTTTTCTTTGCAATACGTGATAACATACGTGGACCTATTTCTTCATTGTTATGAAAAGAAAATACAAAATCAGCCCACCCCTTTTTTGAAAGTAGTCGGTGAGAGCCTTTTGCTTTGCGTTTAATCGCCCAGCCTATATGCAACAATGCAGATAAAACAAGTCTTGCTTTCGCAGCTTTCCATTGACTCATGCGGCTATCAGGAAAACCTGTTCCATTTCAGGAATACTTTCGCCATGCTCCAAACGGTCTGCCAATATTCGCAAAGCTAATGATTTTACCGAAATAACAGCTTGTTGACTGGTTTGTCCATAAGTCATAGCGCCCGGAATCTCCGGAATTTCAGCAATCCATCGACCGTCTTCTTCCTGCTCAATCTCAATTATCAGATTCATCATAACCTCTGCATTTTCCCTATCATTTGATGAAGAGCCTGCCGTTTGGTTTACGGCTTTGAATAATACTCCCTGTACCAGGCAATGAACCTTTCAATGCCAACTTCAAGAGGTGTCTGGGGCTTGAACCCCACATCTGCAATCAGATCGTCGATATCGGCATAAGTGGACACCACATCTCCGGGCTGAAGATCCATATATGTTTTGCGTGCGGTCTTTCCAAGATTCTTTTCAATGATCTCGATAAATGTTGATAATTCTACTGGGTTATTGTTCCCGATGTTATAGATTTTGTAAGGAATATATGATGTTCCAGGATCAGGGCAGTCCCCGTTCCATGAAAGATTGGGCTGAGGCAGTTTTCCCATGATCCGGAAAACGCCTTCGATGATATCGTCAATATATGTAAAATCCCGTCTCATTTTGCCGTGGTTAAAAACCTGAATGGGATTGTCTTCAAGAATCGCCCGGACAAACAGAAACAAGGCCATATCTGGCCTTCCCCAGGGACCGTAGACAGTGAAAAACCTCAGTCCTGTGCAGTGCATGTTGTAAAGGTGGCTGTAGGTGTGGGCCATCAGCTCATTGGCTTTTTTTGTGGCGGCGTAAAGTGATATCGGATGGTCCACGTTGTGATGCACCGAAAACGGCATCAGCGTGTTCGCCCCATATACGGAGCTGGAAGAGGCAAACACAAGATGTTTCACCTGGTTGTATCGGCAACATTCCAGAAGATTCACAAATCCGACGATATTGGAATCTATGTATGCATGGGGGTTGGTCAGGGAATACCGAACACCTGCCTGGGCCGCCAGGTTCACCACCACGTCAAAGGGTTGATGCTTTTTGAAAACAGATTCCAGTCTGGATCGATCTGAAAGATCATCAGGATGAAACGAAAAATTGTCAAATGCAAGCAACTGATTCAGTCTGGACTGCTTTAGACCGACATCATAGTAGGGATTCATGTTATCAATACCCGCAACCTGGCAACCCATTTTCAGCAACCGAAGCGAGAGGTGATAGCCGATAAAACCGGCAGAACCGGTGACCAGAACGTTTTGAAAATCCAAATTCATATCAATTCCTTTTGAATGATAAAGGGCAGAGGACAGAGGGTAACTTTTTCTGTCATCTGTCTTCTGTCATTATCTTTACTTTTCGGTATCCACCAGCCCTTTGACAAACCACCGCTGCATGAAAAGCACGACCAGAACCGGCGGTGTCATGACAATAAGGGCTCCCGCCAATGCGACGTTCCATGTAGGAAGGTCTTCCATTTGAGGAATCAAGCGTATCAATCCGATAACGGCAGTTGACATCCTCGGGTTGGTGGTGATCAGCAGGGGCCAAAGATACTGGTTCCAGCCGTAGATAAAATCAATGACGATCAGGGCGGCAATGTTGGTTTTAGAAAGCGGGAGCAGAATCCGTGTAAAGAACTTCATTGGAGATGCTCCGTCGATTTTGGCGGCTTCACAGAGTTCTTCCGGAACCGTCAGGAAAAATTGCCGAAACAGAAACGTTGCGGTGGCGGAGGCGACCAAGGGAAGAATGAGACCGGCATAACTGTCCAGAAGGCTGAACTCTATGGAGATACGAAAACGGTTGCCAGTGAAAAATCCGATGAGCGTATCCACATGAAAAACCGCCAGTATCTGCTGAATCGGACCAAACACATTGGCGGTTACCTCGTAAGTGGGGAGAATACGGACCTCTACCGGCAGCATCAGGGTGCAGAAAACTGACACAAATGCGATCTTTCTGAATCGAAAATCAAAATAGACAATGGCAAAAGCGGCCAGTATGGAAACGGATATTTTTCCGAATGTAATTCCTGCCGCCATGATAAAGGAATTCCACATCTGGATGCCAAGATTGCCTTTGATCCAGGCGGTCTTCAGATTGACCAGCAGTTGATCGCCGGGGATCAGGGGCATGGGGATTCTGGACACTTCTTCAACCGGGAGCGTTGCTGCAACGATGGTGTAGAAAAGGGGAAATCCGACAATGCCGATTCCCAGAATCAACAGGGTATAGGTCAATAAATCCAGCCAGGGCGTTTTTTCAACCATAGTGCTTATCCCGTGTATTGCACCTTTTTTTCAACATATTTGAACTGCAGGACTGTTAATACAACGATCACGATCATAAGAACAACCGACTGGGCGGCGGATGATCCCAAATCCAGCCCCACAAAGCCATCCTTATAAACTTTATAGACCATGGTCATAGTGGACCCGCCGGGGCCTCCCTGGGTGACAGTGTGGATAATGCCGAAGGTTTCGAAAAATGCATATACAACATTCATGACCAGAAGAAAAAACAGGGTAGGGGACAGAAGGGGAAATGTAATGACCCAGAACCGCCGCAGGGGGCTGGCGCCGTCAATGGCGGCGGCCTCAATCAGGGATTTGGGAATGGACTGAAGCCCTGCAATGAAAAAAACAAAATTATAGCTGATCTGCTTCCACGCACTGGCGATAACCACCAGAAACAGCGCATCGTTTCCGTCCAGTATCGGATTCCAGTGAATACCGAGCCATCGCATGACCGAATAGGCTATCACTCCGAAAGAGGGATGAAACAGAAACAGCCACACGATGCCGGAGATGGCGGGAGCAATGGCGTAAGGCCAAATCAGAAACGTCCGGATGATTGCTTTGGCCTTTAATACACGGTTGGCCATGGCGGCTACCAGCAGCCCGATTGAAATCGAAAGAAGGGCTGTTGAAAAACTGAAAAAAAATGTAATACCGATTGATTTCCAATAATACCGATCTTTAAACAGCCGACTGAAGTTGTCAAACCATACAAACTGGGAGTTCACGCCAAAAGGATCGCTCAGCATGAATGACTGGAAAAGCGCCTGAGCCGCCGGCCAGTAGAAAAATGTCAAAATGACAAGGGTCTGGGGCAGAATCAATAGGTAAGGCAGATATTTGCTGGAAAAAAAAGAGCGTTTCAGCATGGATAAGTGCGGGTGCCTTTTTGTGGATAATAAAGACTGTTGACCGTTCACAGTTCAATTTGAACTGTGAACGGTCAACAGTTTAAAACCGGAGTTATTTGCTGCGTTTCTCAAATTGTCGCAGGATATCATTGCCTCTGCTGACTGCTTCATCCAGCGCCTGCTTGGCGGTTTTTTTGCCCTGCCAGAGCATTTCCAGCTCTTCGTTCATTACATCGCGGATCTGAGAAAAGCTTCCCAACCGGATTCCGCGTGAATTCGCAGTCGGGTCCTTGCGTGTCAACTGAAGAATTCCCACTTCCTGAAGGGGTTCCTGCTGATAAAAACCATCTGCCTTCAGTTTGTTGTAAGCCTGCATTGTGATTGGTAAATAGCCGGTTTCCTTGTGCCAGATTATTTGCATTTCTTCACTTGCCTGAAACGCCAGAAAATCCGCTACGCCTTGGTATTCTTCCTGGGGAAGACCTTTTAAGACCCACAGGGATGCGCCGCCGATGATACTGTTCTGGGGCTCTTTCATGGAGGCTTCAACCGGAAGCGGGGCTGCGCCCCAGTCGAATTTGGCGCTTTTCACGGCACCGATCGCACCAATGCTGTCCATCAGAATGGCGCATTTTCCGGAGATGAAAGCCGCTTCAGGGCCTTTGTATTCGCGTTCTTCATAGACAAACCGTTTGTCATCCATCCAGCTCTTCAGCCGTTCTATATGTTTCACCACCATGGGGTTGTTGATGGTAAGTTCGGTGTCCAATCCGTCGAAACCGTTGGATTTGGTGGCAAGCGGAATATTCTGAATGGCGCTATAGTTTTCAATCATTACCCAGGTTTGCCAGGCGGACGTCATACCGTATTCAGTGCCGGAGGCCACCAGCTTTTTGGTGTATTCGCCCATTTCATCCCAGGTTCTTGGGGGGCCGGTGAGTCCGGCCTTCTTGAAAAGGTCCTTGTTATAATACATGATTGGGGTCGATGAATTAAACGGCATGGACTGGAGTTCGCCATTGGAGGAGACATAATAGGAGAGAACCGGTTGGAGATATGATTTCCAGTCGATATTGTGGCCAGTATCCTTCATGAGGTTGAACACTGGGTATATGGCGTTTGAAAGCATCATGGTCTGGGTTCCAACTTCATAAACCTGGAGAATGTGCGGCTGTTTTTTGGAGCGGAAAGCGGCTATGCCGGCGTTCAATGTTTCATCATAAGAACCTTTGAAGGATGCGACGACCTTATATTTCGTCTGAGATTTGTTGTAAGCGTCCACGATTTTATTCAGGGTATTTTCCCGAGGTGGTCTTTGTGCATGCCAGAACTGAATCTCAATCGGGTTGGCCATCGCATCCGATGCCGGAAAAAGCATCAGAATCCCCAGTGCCAGAACAACTGTAAACTGTCTTAGTTTCATTTGGACCCTCCTTTAAAATTAATGGTTTGAATATATCAATCGACTGTGGTTGATACCATGGATACGCCATAAAACGATGATTGTTTATCACTTGGGCCTATAACGATAATATGCATTCGAGTCAAGAATAAATCTTGTGCGCAGTGTCATGCAGTTGAATGATGCATCTTCGGTGGTTTATAAAGAATGCTTGACTTGAACCATGGAAACATGTTTTTAACATCCATTGTCATTATCCATATTTAACGAATAGGACCGTATCGTGGCAAACGTTATCCTCGAACAGGTGGTTAAGCAGTTTGGAAAGGTTGAAGTCGTTCACGGCGTGTCCCTTGATATAGAGAGCCGGGAATTTATCGTTCTGGTAGGCCCTTCGGGGTGCGGGAAATCCACCATTTTGCGGATGGTTGCAGGTCTTGAGAAAATCACCGCCGGTGTGATTCGTATCGGAGATCGAGTGGTCAATGATATTGCGCCAAAGGACAGGGATATCGCGATGGTTTTTCAGAATTATGCTCTGTATCCGCACATGAATGTGATGGAAAACATGTCTTTTGGATTAAAGCTCAAGAAAACGCCGCATGATGAAATTAAATCCCGTGTTCAGGAAGCTGCGGAAATTCTTGGCATTGAACAGTTATTGTACAGAAAGCCATTTGAGCTTTCCGGCGGTCAGCGGCAGCGGGTGGCGATGGGAAGAGCCATTGTGCGAAAGCCGGCGGTGTTTTTATTTGATGAGCCGCTTTCCAATCTGGATGCCAAACTGCGAACCCAGATGCGCGCTGAAATTAAGCGGCTGCATCACAAAGTGCAATCCACCGTCATTTATGTCACACATGACCAGGTGGAGGCCATGACCCTGGCCGATCGTATCGTGGTACTCCGGGACGGCTATATCGAACAGGTTGGAAAACCCATAGACATTTTTCAGAATCCGGTAAATACTTTTGTGGCGGGCTTTATTGGAAGCCCGCCCATGAACCTGGTTCCTGCCCGAATGATTAAAAACGGTACCGAGTGGAATCTGGACTTTGGCGAGAAATTTCAGGTCCCGGTTCCGGATAAACCACTACTTTCGGAAAAGGGGTTTCAGGAAGGACAACCGGTTATTGTGGGACTTCGTACTGAGGATTTGATGGTGGTGGACAGCGAATCACCATTTCCGGAAAATTGGAAGATCAATGGCATCGTGGATGTGGTTGAACCGCTGGGAAATGAGTCTCATGTTCACATCCGCTTTGATGGCGCATCTTTTATCGCCCGGTGTGACGGGAAAAAAATGATCCGCATAGACGACCGGGTCAGGATTGTCCTGAACCTCAACCAGCTTCATATTTTTGATGCTGCCACGACACTGGCTATCTACTGATAAGGGAGTTCTTTTCCATGCAAATCCATAAAACCCAGGCCCTGATTATCGGGGGTGGAGCCACCGGCACGGGAATTGCCCGGGATCTGGCCCTTCGCGGTGTTGCCTGTATCCTGGTTGAACGCAGGGACATCAATGCCGGCGCCTCCGGAAGCAATCATGGTCTTTTGCACAGTGGCGCCCGCTATGTGCTGAATGATGCGATGACATCAATGGAATGCCGGGAGGAAAGCCTCCTTTTAAAAGCGTTGGCGCCGCACTGTGTTGAAGATACTGGTGGCATGTTTGTGGCTATTGAAGGGGATGATGCGTCCTATATCGCGGAGTTTCCGAGTCTATGCGCCAGATGCGGCATTCCCGTTGAAGCAATAGACCCAAAAGCGGCGAAAGAGCTTGAGCCGGAGCTTTCAGATCGGGTGATAGCAGCCTATCTTACTCCGGATGCATCAGTTGATCCATTCAAGCTTTCCCTCGAAAACATCTCACATGCCCGGAAATTGGGGGCGATCCTGCTCTGCCATCACCAGGTGCTGGGGTTTGAGATGGAGAAGGGGCGGATTTGCAGGGTCCGGCTGATACACACGGAAAGCGGCCACGAAGTTTTTATTGAAGCAGATCAGATCATCAATGCTTCCGGGGCCTGGACAGCCGAGGTTGCGGCACTGGCAGGCATTTCCATCCCCATGGTATATTCTCAAGGCTCGCTTCTGGTCACCTCGGACAGGATTACCCAGCGGGTCATCAACCGTTTGCACCCTCCAGGGGACGGGGATATTCTGGTGCCTGGTGGAACGGTATCTCTTCTGGGGACGACATCGGTTCAGATTGATGCACCGGATCACGCCCATCCTTCCATTCCCGAAATCGACAGGATTGTTGACCAGGCATCGCTTATGATTCCAATGCTGGAATTCGCACGCTATATCCGGGCGTATTCAGGCGTCCGGCCCCTGATTGGAAGCCATACCGAAGACGGCGGCCGTTCCGAAAGCAGGGGCTTTGCCGTCCTGGACCACGAAAAAGACGGCCTCGTCAATTTCGTCACGATTGCCGGCGGAAAACTGACGACTTACCGGCTGATGGCGGAAAAAGGCGCAGATTTGGTCTGTCAACGTTTGGGGGTTTCATCTCCCTGTCTGACCCGGACACAGCCCCTTCCTGCGAGCCCGGAATGCCGATGGAGTGAGCCTGGTCTGTCACCAAAGCTCTGGTTCAGGGCGCATGATGTTGGAGATATACTTCTGTGCGAGTGTGAAATGGTTCCCAAAAGCGTGGTGGAAGGTGTGATCTCCGTAATTCAGGAACAGAACATGAAACCGGACCTCAAATCCATTTCCCTCAGAAGCCGGATCGGAAAAGGACCCTGCCAGGGGGCCTTTTGCAGTTTGCGGGTTTCAACGTATCTTCATGATCGGGATGCCCGGTATTCTGACCGCAACCTGGCCTGCATCAGCGATTTTCTACGGGAACGATGGAAAGGGCTTCGTCCGGTTCTCTGGCGGGGGCAGCTCATGCAGGCCGAACTTCAGGAAGCCTTGCAGTGCGGACTGCTGAATCTGGAACTTCACGCAAAGGAATTGACCCGGAATGACCAAAATTATTTCTTGTGATCTTACGGTGATTGGCGCCGGATTGACCGGAATGGCTGCATCAATGTTTGCGGCGAATCGAGGAATCAAAACCGTCCAGGTCGGTGTCACCGGTGAAATCATATTCGCAAGCGGCTTTCTGGATATATTGGGTATTCATCCCATTTCGGAAAAAAAGCCCTGGTTGGATCCTTGGGCCGGAATGCGCGAACTGATTCAGGATTGTCCCGATCATCCATATAGCAGGCTGACTCCTGAAGAGATTCAATCCGCGATTGAGGAGTATCTTTCCTTTGTGAAGGATTTCGGGGTCCCCCATTACTGGGAAAAGACGCATAACATAGAGATGATGACACCTCAGGGAACACTGAAACTCACAGGCTGTGTTCCCCAGACCATGAAAAATGCGGTATTGGCCTTAAGGGAAAAAGCGCCAGGGTTGATTGTGGATATCAAGGGCTTGAAGGGGTTCAGTTCGCATCAGATCGTGGATAATTTGAAGGAAACCTGGCCTGATATCCGCTCTGCCAGTATCGCGTTTCCGGACTCCTCACACCTGGGAGAAATCTATCCGGAATATATGGCCAGATCTCTTGAGGCCGGTATAAGTCGGAAGAAACTGGCCGCAACAATCCTGCCCCATGTTCAGAATGCAAAGATCGTGGGTATTCCGGCGATTATGGGCATTCACCGCAGCCTGGAAGTTCAGTCGGATATGGAGAGCCTGATCGGTGCCAAGATATTTGAAATTCCCACCTTGCCGCCTTCCGTTCCGGGTCTGAGGCTCAAGGAAATGTTTGAAGAGGTTCTGCCCGAAAAAGGGGTTCAACAGTTTCTGCAGCAGCGTGTCACCGCCGTATTGCCCGAACTGGACAATTGTTTTCTGCTGAATATTGCGGGCGGAAATGCGCAGGAGCAAAAAATACGGTGCAAAGGCATTTTGCTGGCTACAGGCCGCTTTTTTGGAAAAGGATTGACCGCAGATCGAAAACGAATCCGCGAATCACTTTTCGACCTGCCGGTTTTTCAACCAGTCAGCCGGTCCAATTGGTATCGGATGGATTTTCTGGATCCCAAAGGCCATCCCGTCCACCAGGCAGGGCTTGAAATTGACGATAATTTTCGCCCGGTTAGCGCATCGGGAATTCCCGCGTTTTCAAACCTCTTTGCCGCAGGCTCCATCCTGGCGCATCAGGAC